>JAESFI010000042.1_pt1 | contig 230534 bp, 214 predicted proteins | sample 9269361 | NCBI WGS metagenome assembly JAESFI01 (sample SAMN14504119, study PRJNA617095) | algae metagenome | isolation source: Brasilonema angustatum HA4187-MV1 and co-occurring heterotrophs from moss... | place: USA: Manoa Valley, Honolulu, Hawaii | collected 2009-07-20 | reverse complement strand
AGCGCAGCATCAGAATCCACGAAATCCAATGCGACCGAGGCTGCGCAAAAGCAAGCTCTCGAGCGCGAACTGAAACTGGCACGGGACAAGACGGAGGCCCTGACCAACGAACTCGGCACCCTCCGGACCGCAGCCTCGGAGACCGCCAAGGCGAACGCGGCAGATGCCGGTCAAAAGCAGGCACTGACACGCGAACTCGAGAAGCAGCGGGACAGAGCAGATAACGCTGTCCGCCAGCTGACCTCTCTTCGCTCTGAACTGGACGCTGCGCGGAGCGCAGCATCAGAATCCACAAAATCCAATGCGACCGAGGCTGCACAAAAACAAGCACTCGAGCGCGAACTGAAACTGGAACGGAACAAGACGGAGGCCCTGATCAACGAACTCGGCACCCTCCGGACCGCAGCCTCGGAGACCGCCAAGGCGAACGCGGCAGATGCCGGTCAAAAACAGGTACTGACACGCGAGCTCGAGCAGCAGCGCAGTCGTGCGGACACTCTCGCACGTGAAGCGGCGTCGCGACAAAATGAACGCGACGCGGCACGGATCGAAGCATTCGAGGCCACCGCACGTGCGGACAGGGCGGAAGCAGCACGCGAAAAGGAGCCAGCAAGCAGCGGCAAGGCGCCGCCGCCGGCCCTTGCTTCCGCCGGGGATCGTTTGGCCGCATGGAATGCGTCCGCGGCCGTGGTGGCGCCCTCGCCTGGCGGTTCGGCGCGCGCACCGAGCCAAGGCGTCGTCCAGCCTCCCGCCTCACCTTCACCCAAGCCTCCCGCTTCGGCCGCAACGCCGCCGGAAGCCAAGCTGACAACTGGCGCCTCGTCCGCCCCTGCTGCGACAAACATCGCGGCGGCGGAGCGATCGATCGGCACGACTGCAGCGCCGCGTGCGCTTGCCAATGAGGAGCGGCTGCTCGCTCGCGCCAGCACATTGCTACGTCAAGCGGACATCAACGCTGCTCGCGGGTTGCTCGAATACGTTCTTGAACGTGGCAGCGCAAAGGCCGCCTTCATGCTGGCCGAAACTTACGACCCTCACGTGCTGCAATCCTGGGACGTCCGCGGTGTCGCCGGCGATCCGGTGAAGGCGCGCGAGCTGTACGAACGAGCTCGGGCTGGCGGCATTCGCGATGCGGACGGACGGATCGTGGGGCTCAGATAGCTGCGGGAGCGAGCCCTCGAAAACTTTTGCCAAAAGAGTGGAGAGACTCATGTCCCTGAGCAAGCTCGCATTCGTGGTCGCCCTGGCAATCCTCGGCTTGCAGCCGACCGCCAGCGCCCAATCTCGTCAGGCACGCGAGTCACAGGCGCCTGCGGCACAACGATCGGCCGAGGCGATCGCAAAAGAACGTATCAATGCATGGACGGTCGGGCTCGCCGGAGGATTGATCGAAGGCGCGCCGCTTCGCCTCGCCGCAGAAATCGCCCGGGTCGTCAATGAGGACGACAAGCTGCACGTCATTCCGATCGTGACGACCGGTGCAACCGAGAACGTCAATTCACTGCTCTATCTCAGGGGCGTCGACGCGGCGATCATCAACACGGATGCCCTCGAAGAGTACAAGGCACAGGTGCCGACGATCCAGCAGCGCATCGTCTATGTCCTCAACCTCTTCCCGGCCGAACTGCATGTCTTCGTGCGCCCGGAAATCAAGTCCCTCGACGACCTCCGGGGAAAGAAGGTCAACTTCAACACCCAGGGTACGGCGGCTGCCTATTCCGGACCGCTGATCTTCAGCCGGCTGGGATTGAATGTCGAAAAGATGTTCATCCCGCATCAAGTGGCATTGCAGCAGATGAAAAGCGGCGAAATCGCTGCGGTCGTCTTCATCACATCGAAGCCGGTCGACGCATTCCTGAAGGGACGCTGGGAAGAGGGCTTCAAGTTCCTGCCGATCGAATATGACCCCAGGTTTGAAGACTATTATCTTCCGTCATCCCTCGATTCAAAAGATTATCCAAACCTGGTTCCGGAGGGCAAGCGGATTGCAACCATCGCCGTTCCCACAGTTCTTGCCGCCTACAATTGGCAGCCGCAGACCGATCGCTATCGGCGCATGGCGCGCTTCGTGGAGCACCTGTTCGGACGGCTCGACCGGCTGCAATCTGCCGGCTTCGATACCAAATGGAAGGATGTGAATCTCCGCGCCAGTGTGCCCGCCCTGGCCCGGTTTGCTCCGGCGCAGGAATGGCTCGATCGCTCGCCGGGTGCGACAGTCGGATTATCGCGATGAAGCGCGCAGGTACCCTCGCAGCCTTCGCGCTCGCGGGTATCGGGTATCTGAACTACGCACTGGCGGAAGATAGGCCGGATCCTTTGAGAGCTTGTGCGAAGTTTGAGGGGATGGAGCACATGATATGCGTCGACGATCAGATCGGGAACGCACTTGGGCAATTCGTCGAGGCGCCGCCTCCAGGTCCGAACTGGATCGTGAGCGAAACCACGTCGCCGGTGGACTACAAACCACAGATCGCCGCGCAGACGACTTCACGGGCCGGCTCGAATAATCCGTCGTCCTCGCTCGCTATTCGTTGTCACGCCAATCGGACCGAGCTGTTGCTATCCGCGGCGAATTCCTGGACCAAGACCCCGGCCACCGACATCAAGGTCACATTCCAGTTCAATGGCCAGCCGCCGGTCGACGGGCGCTGGAGGGTTGCCGACGGCGGACGAAGTCTTGCTTTCCCGGGCGACGTCGTCCGCCTCGTACGCACCATGCCGAAAGCCGGCCTGTTTCTGATCAAAGTGTTTGCCGAAGCGGCTCCCGCTTACGAGAACCTGTTTGAACTGACCGGTATCGACGCCGTTCGCCGGCGATTTGTAGAGGTCTGCAGTTGGCCGCCAGGCTGAATAGCCTCGGGTTGGACTGAACGCTGTAGTTGACGCGTCACGTGGGAGATCTGACTGCGATGAGCGAAACGATCAATGTCGCCGAGGCGTATGAGCGAGGGCGCAGCCGGTTCATGGGCATCGAGCTTCTGGTTGGTCCTGGCGCACTGGTGCCGCGGCCGGAGACGGAGCTGCTCGGCAGGACCGCGATCGAAGCCACGCGCATCCCCGCGCCGCGGGTCGTCGACATGTGCTGCGGCGCCGGCAACCTGGCATGCGCGATCGCCCTCAATATCCCCGGCGCTCGCATCTGGGCCAGCGATTTGACGGACGGGTGTGTCGAGCTCGCCCGGCGCAATGCCACGTATCAGGGCGTCGCGTCCCGTATCACCGTGCTCCAGGGCGATCTGTTCGCGGCTCTGGCAGGTCTGCAGCTCGAACGAACGATCGATATGATCGTCTGCAACCCGCCCTATATCTCGGAGTCCCGGCTCAAGGGTGATCGCGCTTCTCTGCTCGCAGACGAGCCGCGCGAGGCGTTCGCCGCCGGGCCCTACGGGCTGAGCATCCATATGCGCGTGACGAAGGACGCGCCTCGCTACTTGCGGCCGGGAGGATCGCTGCTGTTCGAGGTGGGCCACGGTCAGGATCGACAAGTGGCAACCCTGCTCGAACGCAACGACGCCTACGAGAACGTTCGCATCATCATGGACGAGACGGCCACCGGTCGTGTCGTCATGGCGTATGCAAAGGGATAGCGAGGTTTGCGCGCTAAAGCGCGATGAGATGAGGATGAATCGTCATCACGCTTTAGGCTGTTGTTTGAGCATGATCTCTTCGGAAAACCGCTGCGCACTTTTCCGGATCATGCTTTAGTCAGCTCTCCCGCATGCCGCGCCGGATCGCGTCCGTGATCGGCTGGGTCAGATAAGCCAGGATCGTGCGTTCACCGGTTGCGATCAGAACGTCGGCCATCATGCCCGGCTTGAGCTTCTCGCGGACCTTCTCGGGGAATTGCATCACCTGGACCGAGACCTTCACCTCGTAATAGGGTTGATGCGTGGCATCGTCGCGCGTGGCGTCTGCCGCGATCGAAAGAACCTCCCCGACGGCGATCGGGGTGGAGCGCGCCTTGAACGAGGGAAGCCGAACCTCGGTCGGAAGGCCGAGCTGGACGTGGTTGATATCGAGCGCCGACACCCGTGCAGCCACGACGAGAACGTCGTTGTCCGGCACGATCTCCATCAACACGTCGCCCGCCTTGATCACAGCACCAATCGTGTGAACCTTGAGGTTAACGATCCGGCCGGATCGCGGCGCGCGGACTTCCATCCGGGCCAGGACATCGACCGCGACGCGCAGTTTCTCTCGCGCGTCGGCAAGCTGGGCGCGCGTGTCGGCGAGCTTTCCGGTCGCTTCCTCCAGCACCTTCTGTCCGACCTGGTCGATCTGGAGCCGCGACTCGTCGACGACGCGGCCGTAGCGCGCGATGTCCGCTTCATATGCTCCGATCTTGCCCTCGAGATCGGCCTTGGAGCGCTCCAGCGTGGCGACGCGCGCGAATGGCACGATGCCCTGGTCAGCGAGCGGCTTGAGCTTGGTGTATTCCTGAGTCACACTGTCAAACTGCGCGAGCGCGCCCTTGTTTTGCGCAATATTCCCCTGGATCTGCCGCTGTGCCTGTGCGATTCGCTCCTCCAGGATGGAGACCTCGATCTTTCGCGCAGCACGGCGTTCATCGAAGCGCCGCTTCTGGTCACCCATGGCGCGCATCGCGCTCGGATCGGACGTCTTCTGCAGCAGCTCGGCCGGAAATGCGATGCTGTCCTTTCCTTCGGCTTCCGCCTGCAGGCGTGCCTCCTCGGCAACCGCCGAGTACACCGCCGAGCGGGCGATCTCTTCCTTGGCCCGCTCCTGGGTCGGGTCGAGCCGCAATAGGACCTGACCTTCCGCAACATGCGCATCACCCGTCACCAGCAGGTTCTGGACGATTCCACCCTCGAGGTGCTGCACTACCTTGCGATCGCTCTCGACAACGACGGAGCCGTTCGCCACCACGGCGCCGTCGATCGACGCGAGGGCGGTCCAGCCACCGAACACGCCAAAGGTGAGGAAGACGATCAGGAAGCCCCGGCGCGCGGGTGTCTTCCAATCGCCGGACGGGCCCTCATTGTCGCCCGTTGAGTCCCTTCCGGACCAGAGGGCCGGCAGACTCGTCTTTGCAAGATGGATCAGCGACTTTGTCATGGTCTCCGCCCTCCCAAACAGTTTAGCCGGAGCGTGCGGCGCGCGCGCCGGTTCAACGGTTCTGTTGAACTGTCTCAGAAGCTCCGCCAGTTCATCGTGAATGGCGTCAGCCCCCCGTCGCAACATATTGTCCATTATTGCCTCGTCGCGTGCGCCGGACGCACTTGATTTGAAAGCTGCACGGGGCCGTGAGCACCGTCGGCATGATGATGGCGGTCGGCCTGATGTTCGGCGGGCCCGCGTACGTCGCGCCGCATCGGCGCAACCGTTTTTCCAAGCAGCGCAGGCAGCATCTCCTCGCGCGTGCCGATTTGCCCGATCCGCCCCTCGTGCATGAACACGATCTTGTCGACCGCGGCGAGCAGGTTCGGGCGGTGATTGATGATCACGATCGTCACCTTGTGCTGCCTCAGTCGCTGGATCGCGTCGGCCAGCGCGCGATCGCCGTCGCCGTCGAGATTCGCGTTCGGCTCGTCGAGCACGATGAGCACCGGCTTGCCGAACAATGCGCGCGCGAGCCCGATGCGCTGCCGCTGACCGCCGGAAAGGCCTGCGCCGTTATCCCCGATCACGGTGTCATAGCCCTTCGGAAGACGCTGAATCATCGCGTGCGCCGAGGCCAATTGCGCCGCTTCGATGACAGCCTCGTCGGAAGCGTCGTCGCGGAAACGCGCAATGTTGTCGCGCACGGTACCGGCGAACAGCTCGACGTCCTGCGGCAGGTAGCCAAGATTCCGGCCGAGGAAATTGGGATCGAAATGCCTGATATCGTTGCCGTCGATACGCACGCAGCCGTGTACCAGCGGCCAGGCACCGACCAGAGCCCGCGCCAGCGACGACTTTCCGGAGCCGGACTGGCCGACGACGGCGACGACCTCGCCGGGCGCCAGACGGAACGAGACGTCGGCAATAGCCGGCAATTGCGATCCGGGAACGAGAACCGTCGCGGCCTCGAGCGAGACCTCGCCCACCAAATCCGGCAGCCTCGTCGGCCGTCCTTCCGTCGCGCGCGACTCGAGCGCGCGATTGAGCCGGGCATAGGAGGTCCGCGCTGCGACCAGGGCCTTCCACTGCGAGACCGCAGCCTCCACGGGTGCGAGGGCGCGTCCCATGATCAGCGAAGCGGCGAACAGCACACCGCCCGAGACCTCCTGCTGGATCGCGAGGTAGGCGCCCACGCCCATGATGCTCACCTGAAGCGCCATGCGCAGGAATTTGGAGATTGCGAGCAAGGTCCCGCCGCGCTCACCGGCCGTCGCGCCTTCCAGCAGGCCCTGCCCGTGAGTTTGCGCCCAGGCCGCGCGGACCGCGGGGGCCATTCCAAGCGCCCGGATCGCTTCGGCGTTGCGCAGCGACGAGGTCAGGCGGTCGAGGGCATGGAGATTCTTCGACGCAGCCGCATTCAGCGGCGCCTTCGTCAGGCGCTCGTTGAGGAAGGCCAGCGTCAGGATGATGGCTGCTCCGATCAGGGCGACGAGGCCAATGAGCGGATGGAGCAGAAAGCAAATCGCGAGGAAAATCGGCGTCCACGGCACATCCATCAGCGATGTGATGACACCGCCCGACAGCACCTCTCGCAAGGTGTCGACGTCGCGCAGCAGCTGCACATGATGCGAGCTGCTCGTGCTCAGCGCCTGTCCGAGTGCAGTCTCGAACGTGTCCCCCGAAATGAGCCGATCGAATTGAAGGCCGGTTTGCACCAGAACCCGGCTACGAAAATGCTCGAGCGCCGCGTAGCTGATGAAGAGCACGAGCGCGATCACCGAGAGCAGCAACAGCGTCATCCCGTTGCGGCTCGTCAGCACCCGATCGTAGATCTGCATGCTGTAGAGCGGCGAGACGAACACCAGCAGATTGATGAAGATGGATAGTCCGCCGGCCGCGATCAGGCCGGGACGTATCCGACGGAAAGCGTCCGTGAGCGCAGATTGTTTTGCCGAAGCGTGCATGTGCATATCCGGGCCGCCCGTGATCGGGGCGGCGGTAAGCGGGTTGAAAATTGCATGCAATCGAGCGTCAGGACGCCCGCATTCCAACATTCCGCCGCGCGCGGAATGGCACCCCACCTCTCGACCACTGCGGTCGCGAGGAATTCCCCCAAGATCGAGCATACGCGCGGCGAACCGCGCGTATGCTCTTGTTGCAAACTACGCTACGAACTCACGAATGCCAGGCGTGATGGTCGTGATGGTGGGACACGAAGTCGGCCAGCTGCCCGACGAAGGATCCCGTGTCCGCCGTCGCCGTCTGGTCGGTAGTTGCCGCATCCGATGTCGCGGATGCCGCCGTGCTCGCACCTCGCCACGACCCATGACCTCCGGTCCAGGACGACGTGGCGTCACTGATCCACTGCGAGAAGTCGAAGCTCCCGTGGTGTCCACCGGTATCACCGCCCGTCGACGCAGACGACCAGCCACCATGGTGACCGGAGCCCGTCGTACCGCCAGTCGTCGGATCCGTCGTGCCGGTCGTCGGGTCCGTCGTACCGCCGGTCGAGGGGGCCGTCGTTCCGTCCGAACCGGAAGCCGTTGTCGTGCCCCCGTTCGAGCCGGTCGTCGGCGGGGTGGAGCCCGTCGAATCACCGGTGCTTCCGCTGGAGCCGGTCGTGCTGCCATCCGTCCCCGTGCTTCCATCGGAAACCGGAGTGGTGCTGCCGTCGGTGGGGTCCGAAACCGGCGTGGTCGGATCCGTCGCCGGAGGAGCACTCACGACGGGCGTCGCTGTGCTCGTATTGTGCGCGAGGAACACCTGCTGCAATTCCGGCAAGTCTTCGAGCGCCGTATCGCCGTTCTGCGAACCCCAGGCATAGGCATAATCGAACGCCGGGTTGGGAACGAGGTCCGCCCAGTGATTGATCATCGCCTGCTCTTGCTCGGCAGTGGGCACAGCGACCGAGCTACCGGTTTCGGTCTGCCAGCCGCCGCCGCCGAACGCCTGGTACACAGGAACGATCGAATCGAGCGGAATCCCGGCCTGCTCTGCAGCAGCAACGTACTTGTCGATCGTGCTGAGATCGACATTCGGACGGTCCGACCACACCGGATACCAATCGAGACCGAAGTAATCGATGTGGGTATTCGCCTGGTTGTAGCTGTTCATGTAGCTCGGATCGTCCGATGAGCCCATGTTCATCAGGACGGTGAACGTCTTGAGGTTGGGATCGTGCGCGTGAATCCAGTCGGATTCCGCCTTCAAGTCCGCCGCGCTGGCCTGCGGCCCCCACTGTCCGGTGGGATCCGGCTCGTCCACGAGGTAGAAGCCGAACACCTTCGGATTATTGAGGAAAGGCGTCACCTGATCGATGAAGTCCTGAGTCACGCCTTGGTACTGATCGAGCCAGACCAGACCCTGCACGCCATCGGGCAGTGCATTGACCTGATCGACATACGAGACGTCTGCAAGGTTGAAACCAGCTGCTGCTGGTGTGAAGTTACCTTGATCGTCCAGGCCCCCGCCCGCGGCGTAGTGTAAGGTAGCCAATGATATTCCCCTCTCTGCGTTGAAACCCCCAGTGACCCCTTGGGGTCAGAGCGCCGACAACCGATCGGGCGTCCCACGAAGGTGAACGTATGTTTACGTTTGAGGCGGTAATTTCTGTATCGTTGGGCAGAACCAAGGGATTGTTGTGCCCAAAATCTGCACAACCACCCGTTGGCCCCCGCTGCGTCATTTACGGGGTCTAGCCGTTTCAAAAGACGCTTCAATGATATGCGGCAGATTGAGCCGAGCAGATTCACACAAGACCCGGGCACAACGCCGCCCAAATTGCTTCAAGTGCCGAGGGCTGACGGCGAACCGGATGCCCGCGGAGTACTCCCGATGACGGATGTTCTCATCGACGCGTTTCCGTTGTTCAGTATCAAATGGTGCTCGACGGATTGAACTCATTGCGGACCCGCTTCGCTATGAATCGGTACTGAGACACCGAAGTCGATTTCGAGCCACAGTCGTGAACTTGCGGAAGCAAGGAATTCAGTCTTAGGCGCCGGGTTGCGTTTCGTCTTCAGTCCCTTTGTTGAAGAGTTCTTTTTTGCCTGGCGCTCAATCGAACAGGCCCGGTCCAATGCGCCCGTTCGCTTTGCCTTGGCGCGTCGTCGCGATTGTTCGAGCAGGGTAAGCTTATTCGCTGCCGAGGACACGATGTCAGGATCGGCCCAAACCGAGCGCAAGTTTCCGCCGAGCTCACGAATTCAGGTCAAGCCAGCAGCTGGCCCTCGCTTGGCCGGAAGGACCGGGACCGTGATTGGGGCCGGATACTACCCCAAGAGCCTCCGCGTGATCTTGGATGGCTCGAAGGGTCCGATCACTCTTCACATGGACTACGTGGCCATGATCAACACGTGACGCGGACCGCATCTTCAGCCCACCCGCAAGCATGAGGTCTTCTTCAGCGAACGGCGCCTTGGGAGTTACCCCAGAGGTATAGTCGGCCTCTCGTCCGGCGTTAGGCCGCATTTCCGGCCGATTTCAGCCAATCTGTGTTGGTTGCTCATTGGCCGGGGGCAGGATCCTTCAATCCGGAGCCTGCGATGTTCAAACAAGTTATTGCTGCGTGCTGCTTCGTTGTAGTCACCTCCCTCAATTCGGAAGCAAGACCTTCTCGACTAGAGCGCGCCTCCGAATGCAACGTTACTATGCCGTGTGACTTCTCATACTCCTCGCAAGTCTTGAATCAGCGAAAGGAGTTGACGCATTCATTACGGACTTACCGTTCAAAACAACTCGCCGTCGTGGCGGTTACAGATACTGCTGCAGATACTGCGTCGCCTGGTAATCCCGTCAACGCTCGGATCGTTGGTGGCCGCCCCGCGGGTTGCCCCTCGTCATTCTGCGGGTGTGGCGCCGCCCTGCGCCTGTTTGGCCGCATCGTGCCGGAGTTGAACCTCGCGGCCAACTGGCTGCGGTTCCCGCGCACGTCGCCGGCACCAGGGATGGTCGCGGCAAGGCGCGGGCACGTCTTCGTCCTGGAGCATCACATCGCGGGCGACGTGTGGATGGCATACGACGCCAACTCAGGTGGACACACAACGAGAATACACGCGCGCTCATTGAGAGGGTACACCGTCGTGAACCCGCGTGGCGCGTGACGTGAACCCTGATCGATCGGCAACACAACTGCCGAACACCGGCATGCCTTCGCCGGGGTTCCAAGCGATGACGTTCTGAGCGGGGATCATTCATCAATCTCCGGATAACGGCACAATCACGCGCCAACGCTCGCTGCGCTCAACAGGCGTGTGCTGCGCTGAATGCCGGCGTTTCGGAGGAGCGCCAGCACCGCCTGCGGATACGCGCTCGGCACCATCTTTCAATCCTCTAGAACTGAACACCGCGCGTCAGGGCACCGTCGACGACGAGGTTCGTTCCCGTGATGAAGCTTGCAGCGCGGCTGGCGAGGAAGACGACTGCGTTGGCCATTTCCTGCGGCGTGCCCATCCGCCCCGTCGGATTGAGAGCCAGCGCGGTCTTGTAGAGCTCGGGATTGTTGTCCTTGATCATGTTCCAGACGCCACCATCGAAGTACGTATTGCCCGGCGAGACCGAGTTGGCGCGAATGCCCTTCCCCGCGAGCTGATTGGCGAGTCCCTGAGTGTAGTGGATGATCGCTGCCTTGAAAGTTCCGTAAGGACCGGCCGCGAAATCGACCTCCCGCCCGGAGACGCTCGATATGGTGACGATCGCGCCGGCGGCGCTCTTCTCCAGATAGGGCATGGCCGCGTTCACCAGCCGAACCGTGCCCATCATGTCGGTCGAAAACTCCTTCTCCCAGCTTGCGTCGTCCTGTCCGATCGCAAGCGCGCTCACGTTGGCGACGACGACATCGATACCGCCGAGCTTTGCCGCCATATCGGCGACCCAGGCCTTCAACACGGCCGCATCGGCGACGTCGACCGCGCCGCCATGGGCCGCGACGCCCCTGGCCTTGAGCGCAGCGACCGTGCTCTCGACTTCAGACAGATTGCGCGAGCACACGCCGACATCGGCACCTTCGGCGGCAAATGTCTCGGCGATCGCGCGGCCAATCCCCTTGGTGCTTCCCGTGACGAGAACTTTGGCGCCCTTGAGTCCCAGATCCATGGTCGGTTTCCTCTTCCTGGCTTAATGGTTGTTTGCGGCAGCCTTGACCAATCCACGATAGCTGTGCGGCATTCGCATCGAAACCAAATCCTTTCGTCGCACGACATTGGTCGGATAGAGGCTGTCAAGATTCGTGGTGTCAACCAGCGCGGTAGCAAGGCCCATGCCGCCGGTCGCGATCGCCTCCCGCCGTGGAAACGCGAATGTATCAGGGCCAAATACACCGCTCAGCCCGGGATAGCCGCGCTTGGGATCAACGACATTGGCGAAGGCGAAAAACAGGTTGTTTTCGCCGGCGCGAACGCGGAAATGATGCCAGTGATGCGGATCCGGACCGGTCGGAATCGGCCTTGGCTGCTCGACTTGCGTGCCGGCATGCGACGAACTGAAGCCTCCCTTGATCGCGGCAGGACACGCAATGAGGTCGCAGCCGCGCAGCGCGAGAATCCGGCCCGCTTCCGGGAACGATGCGTCGTGGCCGATCAGCAACCCGATGCGGCCGATCGGCGTGTCGACGACGGTCCAGCCATCGCCGGACGTCGCCCAGCTTCGTTCGTCGGCAGCGAGATGCGTCTTCCGGTAGACCGAGATCTCCCCATCAGGCGCGACGAGGCAGGCGCTGTTGTAGATCAGATCGCCGTCCCGCTCGGCGAGGCCGCAAACCAGATACAGGTCGAGCTCCTCTGCGAGCTTGGCCAGGCTGTCGGTCGCCGGCCCCGGAACCGGTTGCGCGGATGTCGCGGGATCCGCAAGTCCCGTCAGGGCAAGCTCCGGAAAGACGACAAGCTCCGCACCGTCGGCCTTCGCCTCGCGCGCGAGCGCTGTGATCTCTCCGAGATTCTGGCGGCTGTCATCGCCAGGTGAAAACTGCGCGACGCTGACCCGCGACGTCTTGCCGGCCGGCCAAGGCTCATGGCCGTAGAGGCCGAAGAAGTCGCGCGGGTTCCAGCTGAAAGTATCGGTCAGCAGTTCCGGATAGAGCTCCGGCCGCCGCTGCGCGAATACCGTTTCACCGAGCACGCGGCGCGCGCGCGCGGCGTCGAGGTCGATCTCCGACATCAGCACTCCGTCGCCCTTGTCAAGCACGGCCGTCACCTGCCCGTCCGGCGCAATCACGCAACTGCCGCCGCTGAACTGCACCGTGCGCTCGAGACCCCATCGGTTGCTCTCGATCACATAGCAGCCGTTCTCGAATGCGCGGCTGATCCAGTATGGCGCCGGCGTGCGCTCCGCCAGCCAGTTCGAGATGTGGCAGATGACATCCGCCCCGCCCAAGGCCATCAGCCGCGCAGTTTCGACGAAATGGATGTCCATGCAGATCAGAAGCGCGATCCGCCCGATCGGCGTCTCAAACACCTGATTGTGCAAATCGCCGGCCGCCGCCCATTTCGGCTCGGAAATATAGGGATGCGTCTTGCGGTGGCGGCCGACGATGCCGTCGGGCCCGATCAGGACGGCCGTGTTGAAGTAAATGCCGTCCTCGTCGACCTCCGGCATGCCGACCACGATGTAGCAGCCATGCTTGGCCGCCAGCTCCGCAAAGCGGTTCGTGGTCGGGCCCGGGATAGTCTCGACGAAAGGCGCAACCTCGGCGCGGTCGAACCAGCAATAGCCGGTCGTTCCCATCTCCGGGGTGACGATGAGTTTTGCACCGGCCTCCGCCGCCTGCTCGCAGAATTCGAGCAGGCGCGCGATGTTACGCTCCTTCTCGAACATGGTCGGCTCGAACTGGACGGCGGCGACCTTGTGCCTGGTAGACATGATCCGGCTGGCCTCAGACGAGATAGGACTTCTTGATGGAAGCGCCGAGCGTGTATTTGGGATCGACCATGTTGCCGAGGCGGACACGACCGGCCTGGGTCAGCAGCATATAGGCGTCGATCTCTTCGAAGCCGTAATCTGCGGCCATCCAGCGGCAGAGCTCGCGATAGGCGATGCGGGCCGCATCCTCCATCGGCCGCGCCGAACCGATCGTCATGATGAAGTCCTTGGTCTCGAGCCTTGGCCAGGCGATGGTCCAGTTCTTGATGAGGTCGATCTGCACCGTCGTCACGGTCGGGTGCTCGATGGCGACGCCGCAGAGCTCGCCATCACCTTGCGCGGCGTGGCAATCGCCGAGGTAGAGCAGCCCGCCCTTGGTGTTGACCGGCAGGTAGATGACGGCGCCGACGCCGACATCCGGCAGGTCCATGTTGCCGCCATAATAATCCGGAACCAGCGACGAGATCGCCTCGATCTCCGGCGAGGTGCCGATGGTGCCGATGAAGGGCTCATAGGGGAGCGTGATCTTGTCGTTCCATTTCGTGCCCGTCTTGGCGTCGATCTCGAGCTTCTTGACGCGCTCCGGGAGCGCCGGATTGAGCAGCGCAGTGTTACCCGTGCTGACGAGACCGCCAAACTCCGGCATGATCACCGTCGTGCCGCGCGGCTGCGGCCCACGTGGCACGATGCTCTCGATGTAGACGGCAAGCGCATCGCCCTTCTCCGCGCCGTTGACGTGGATCGGCCCATTCTGCGGGTTGAGGAACGGGAAGTTGAGGATTTTTGACGGGCTATCCGTCTCCTTCTTGATGGCGCCTTCGAACGCGTCGTGCGTCTCGGCCGAGACGACCGCGCCGGGATCGACGGTCAGCACCGGGCTTACATAGGGCCCATAGACATAGTGGTATTTGCCCTGCTCGATCTCGGTGATCGTGTATTCCTTGCCGCGCTCGCCCCTCGCGACGCCTTTGCGTGCCATGATGGAATTGTTTTGCCAGGCCATTGCCGTTCTCCTTGGTTGGGCGTCGTTTCTTTCAAACTGCCAGATGCCGGCGCATTTCCGCTTCGTCGTCGAGCGCGGAGTGATCGAGACTTGCGACGATGCGGCCCTTGTCCATGACGTAGCAGCGCTGCGCCATGGCACGGATCATGTCGAGATTTTGCTCGACCAGGATGACGGTCACCCCTGTCCTGCGATTGAGCTCGACCATGTTGCGCGCGATGTCCTGGACGATATTGGGCTGGATGCCCTCCGAGGGCTCGTCGAGCAGGATGAGATTGGGATCGGCGATCAGCACCCGTCCGATCGCGAGTTGCTGCTGCTGGCCTCCGGACAAGGTGCCGGCGCGCTGATGCCAGCGCTCTTCGAGGATCGGAAAAGCCTCGACGATCTTGCGCCGGCCAGCCTCGGGAATGCCGCCGCTCTTGATCGCAGCGCCGACGGCGACGTTCTCGCCGACGGTCAGGCGCGGAAACACGTCGCGCCCCTGCGGCACATAGCCCATGCCGAGCCGCGCCCGCTTGTGCGCCGGCAGCGATTCTACGGCTTCACCGCGATAGACGATCGATCCGCTCATCGCCGGCACCAGCCCGATCAGGCTCTTCATCAAGGTTGACTTGCCGACGCCGTTTCGTCCGATCACGGCAACGATCTCGCCTTCCCGCACCTCGATCTCGAGGCCCTGGAGCACCGGCTTGCCGCCGTAGCCGGCGCGCAGACCCAGTGTCGAGAGGATCACTTCCTTGCGCGGCATATCAAGCATGGGCCTGCCCCAGATAGATCGCCGCCACGCGCTCGTTGGCCACGATCTCGTCGATCGAGCCCTGCGCAAACACCTGGCCGAGATGCAGCACCGTGACGCGCTGGGCGACCTGGCGCACGAACGCCATGTCGTGCTCGATCGCCAGCACCGTCATGCCGTCGGCATTGAGACGCTGCACCATCTCGCCGGTCATGTGGGTTTCCTCCGGTGACATGCCGGCGGTCGGCTCGTCCAGTAGCAGCAGGCGCGGCTTCAGGCTGATCGCCATACCGATCTCCAGCCATTGCTTCTGGCCGTGGCTGAGATTGCCGGCTGTCTGCGCCTGCTCGGCTTCGAGGCCAAGGAAGCCGAGCAGCCGATCGATCTCGGCTTCGAGCTCGGCGCCACGATGCCGGCTTTGCAAGGCGATCTCGAGGTTCTGACGGACCGACAGGCCCTTGAAGACACCCGGCACCTGGAACTTGACCGACAGGCCGCGGTGAATCCGCGCAAAGGATTTGAGTGACGTGATGTTCTCGCCGGCGAAGAGAATCTCGCCGCTACCGGGGTGATGCTCGCCCAGGATCAGACGGAACAGCGTGCTCTTGCCGGCGCCGTTCGGGCCGATCAGGCAATGGATCTCGCCAGGCTCGAGCGTGAGGTTCACGGCGTTCGTGACGTGCAGCCCACCAAAATGCTTGTTCAGTTCGCGCAATTCGAGCAGCGACATCAGCCGCCCCCCTGCGTAAAGCGGGCCGCGAGACGGCCAAGCCAGTTCATGAGCCCGAGCACGAGGCCGTTGGGCGCGATCAGGACCGTGAGCACGAGCAGCACGCCCATGAAGATCAGCGCATACTGGCTGCCATAGATCGTCAGCGCCTGGAACACGGCGAGCACCACCAGCGTGCCGATCACGGTCGAGGTCAGATCGCTGCGGCCGCCAACGGCCACCCAGATCAGCGGCAGCGCCGCCGCCGTCATGCCCATGCTCGACGGCGTGATATACTGCCCCCACACCGTGTAGAGCACGCCGGACAGACCTGCGAGCGCGGCGCCGATGACGAAGGTGATGAGCTGGTATTTTCGGATGTCGTAGCCCAGCATCTCCGCGCGCTCCGGATTTTCTCGGATCGCAACGATGACGTTGCCGAACGACGAGTTCATCAGGATGCGCAAGGCCAGATAGACGAAGACGAGCAGGCCGAGCACGAGGTAGTACAGCCCGACATCGGCGAACAGCACGATCGGCTCGCCCGGCCACGGGATGGTCAAGGGCGGCATCGCGCTCATGCCGTTGAAGCCGTTGAGCCGCGCGCTGCCGATGTGCCATTCCGGCCCGGCGGTCTGCGCCATGAAGCGTTCCAGCATCAAGGTTACGGCCAGCGTGACGATGCCGAGGAAGACGCCGGCGATGCGGCCGAAGAACATGAAATAGCCGAGCAGCACCGCGAACAGCGCGGCGATCGCGACCGCAATCACCAGCGCCAGCAGCGTGAAGCCGTAGGCCGAGCCGAAATTGATGGTGAGGACGCCGTAGCCATACCCTGCGATGCCGAAGAACGCCGTCTGGCCGAAGGACAGCGAACCGCCATAGCCCCAGATCACGCAGAGGCTGAGGGCGATGAACACCCAGACGAAGAAGTAGACGGTGTTGCCGACCGTGTAACCGTCGCTGAACAGCGGATAGGCCAGCGCAACAACGAGCACGAGTGCAAACAGCCCCCAGAAGGCCGGACCGCGACCGACGGTCTGCGGGCCTTCGAGACGGCGAAACAGCGAGAGGAAACCGGTCACGACGCCATCACTCCGTCAGGTGCGCTCGCGCAGCACGAAGCCGGAGATGCCTTTCGGCAGAACCCGGACCACGATGATGACGGCAACCAGGAGGCCGATCTGGCCGAACAGCTGCCCCTGCCAGGACGTCATCACCGATTTCACCACCGCAAGCACGGTGCCTGCCGGCGCCGTGCCGAGGAACACATCCGCCCCGCCGATCACCACGGTGACGAAGGCCTCCATGATGAAGGTCGCGCCCATGGTCGGCACCAGCGTCATGGTCGGCGCATAGAGCCCGCCGGCAAGGCCGGCGAGTCCTGCGCCACAGGCGAAGGTGAGGCTGTAGATCAGGCGCGTGTCGACACCGAGCGCGGCCGCCATGTGCGGCACCTGGATGGTGGCGCGGGCCAGCACGCCGAAGCGCGTCCAGTTGAACAGTGCATAAAGCGCCGCGAGCACACCAAGCGCAGCGCAAAACAGCACGATGCGGTAGATCGAGTAGGAGTAGTCACCGACCTGGAAACTGCCGAATGGCGTGCCGACACCCGCCATGGTCGAGCCGACCATGATCAGCGTGCCCTGCGTGGCGATCAGGCTCAGCCCCCAGGTGGCGACGATGGTGTCGAGCGGCCGGTCGTAGAGATGGCGGATGACCGCGAGCTCTACCAGCACACCGACCAGCGCCGACACGACGGTGCCCGCCAGAATACCCAACGGCAGCGGCAGGCCGGCATGCACCGTTGCCGCCGTCACATAGGCGCCGCACATGATGAACTCGCCGTGGGCGAGATTGATCACGCCCATCATGCCGAAGATCACCGCCAGTCCGCAGGCCGAGAGCACCAGGAACGCAAAGGCGTCACCAAATTGATAGAGCGCCGAAAAGACGTGGGTCGCGATGTCCATGAGCCAACCGATATCTGGGAAGACGCGACGTTGCCGTCGCAGGTATCCGTGATCGCCCCGGCCCGCCGGCTGCGCCAGGCGCGTGCCGGGAGGGCCGGAGCGATCAGCCGCCGGGTCAGGGTTTCGGCGGGGGATTCGACGGCGTGTACTGCGCCATCGGATCTTTCTTGGTGAGATCGCAGCCGGCTTCACCGAGCCAATACGGCTTGATGTCCTCCCAGACCTTCGGGAAGGAGATCGAGTGATCGGCACCGACCTTGGCGAGGTAGATCGTGTGCGACATGTGCTGGCTCTTCGGGTCGATGCAGACCTTGCCTTCCGGCGCATCCATGCAGACGTCGCCCATCGCGATCACCTTGCGGATGTCTTCGCGCTTGGTCGATTTCGCCCGTTCCACCATCTGCTTGTACAGATAGACGGCGAGATAGGAGTTCTCCGCCTCCTGGTTCACATAGGGCTCGCTCGGGAATTTCGCCTTGAACTTGGCGTAGAATTCCTTGCTCTTCGGCGAGTCGATTTCTTCGATGTAGTTGGTGGTGACGTACATGTCCTTCAGGCTCGGCGGCTTGAAGCGCTTGTGCTCGTAGCCTTGGCCGACATTGACCGAGGAGGCCATCGGCAGGTTGACGTTGGCGGAAGCCGCCTGCTCGTAGTAGGAGGCCTGCGCGGTGCCGACCAGCAGCGTGACCACGAAGTCGGGCTTGGCCTTCTGGATGTTCTGGATGCTCTGGGAGAACTGCGACACGCCGAGCGGGATGAACTCCTCGCCGGCCATCTTGCCGCCGTTCTCCTTGACGATCTTGCGCACCCATTCCGCCGAGATCTGGCCGAAATTATAGTCGGCGGCGAGCGTGTAGACGTTCTTGCCGTACTTCTCCATCATGTAGGGAATGAGCGTCGAGAACTGCTGCTCCGGCACCGCGCCGGTGACGATCATGTGGCCGTCGCAGACGCCGCCTTCGTACTGGTTGTTGTAGAAGGCAAAGCCGTTGAACTGGTCGACGATCGGGCGATACGCCTCGCGCGAGGCCGAGGAGAAGCCCGCGAACACCACGTCGACCTTGTCGCGCTGGAGCACGCGTCGCATAAACTCCTGGTAGCGGGTGTTGTCAGACTGCGTGTCGTAGGGAACGAGCTCGAGCGGCCGGCCCATGATGCCGCCGGCCTTGTTGATCTCGTCGGCAGCGAGCTGGATCGCGTGGACCTTGCCGATCGTCGCCGCGGCGAAGTCGCCGGATTGATCCTCGAGCACGCCGAGCTTGATCGGGTTTTCCGCCGCGAGTGCCGAGTGTGATCCAATGGGTGATCCGAGGACAAGCGTCCCCGTGAGGGCTGCGGCACGCAGCCCCCGCAATACAGACTTGCTCATTTTGCTTCTCCTAGATGGCTTGCTTGTTGCCGCCTTGCAGCATGGTGCCGGTCGTGCGGCCGGTCGTGTCGGGCGGCTTAGCCCGCTTGCTCAGAAACTCCTCGCAATAGAGTTCCATGTTCTGCCGCGCGCGCATGCTTTCGCGACGGAGCTGGGAATAGGCACCTTCCTCGTCGAGGGCGCCCTGCTGCATCAGCAGGATCACGGCCCGGATCACCGCGCGGCGACCGCGACGGCGTTCCTCGAGGTCCTGCAGCCGCTCGCTCATTTCGGTGCGCAGCAGGAACTGGTTGATGCCCATGAACAGGGACGTGTAGACCGCGCCGCCATGCACCGGCTTGCGCAGAAACGAGGTCGCGCCGAGATTGACGAGCGCCTTCAGCCGGCTTGGAGCCTCGACGCCAACGAGGCCGATCACCGGAACCGGCGGCAGCCGCGAGGCCGGATTGACCTCGATCGCGACGGCATCTTCGAGATCACCGTCGATGAACAGGATATCGCGGTCGGCCTGAAGGCCTGCAATCTCGATCTGCGCGCGGCCGTCGATGATCTCGGGATATTCGGTGGAGACGCCGAGCTTGGCGAGCGTCGTTTCGAGCGCGCTCTCCCATCCTCCACGACGGGTGACGACGATGGCGCGGCCGCCCTTGAAATTCTGCAGCAGTCGAGAGCTCATGATTGCACCACTTTCAACAGCGGAGCGCGCATTGCGCTGGCAAAGCGCGGCGACGACTGGACGAGATAGGGATCGGGCGCGATCGGCTCGCGGGACTCCAGCAGAACCTCGAACTGCCCGCTGGGAGATGAGCGGCCGATCCGCGGCGTGAGCCAGGCGTGAAAGGTCTGCCGGTCGATACGGACTTCGCCCTGCGGAGCACGCAGCCGCTGGTCGGCGACGGCGGCGCGCACCTTGCGCGCGTCATCGGTCCCGGCCTGCGACAACGCGGCTGCGAGCAGCTTGACGGCGATGTAGGACGACTCGGCATCAGCCGACGAGACCGGCCCGTCCGGAAAGGATCGTGTATAGGCATCGATGAAGGCGGCATTCTCCGGCGAATTCAGCGACGAGAAATAGACGCTCGACGACAGATGCCCGTCGACCGCATCGGGCCCGATCTCCGGCAATTCGGGCTCGGACAGCGTGCAGCTCGCAACCGGAATTTCCGCAGCCTGATCGATGCCGCGCGCCCGGCAGGCGGCCCGGAACGCACGGAAGAAGGCATAGGCACTCGTACCGATCAGATTGTTGAAGACGAAGTCCGGGCGCTGGTCGATGATCGCGGCAATGACCTGGTCGACCTCGGTATCGCCGACCGAGAGATAACGCTCGGCGAGCACGCTTCCGCCGCGCGCAATCAGCGCCTCGCGAAAGATGCGGTTGTTTTCCCAGGCCCAGATGTAGTTCGACCCGATGCAGAAGGCGCGCGAGCCGACCCGGGACGCCAGATAATCGACGAGCGGCAGCACGTGCTGGTTGGGTGCGGCGCCGGTATAGATGACGTTATCGGAGCTCTCGAAACCCTCGTAGTGCGAGGGATACCACAACAGCCCGTCGAACTTCTCGAAGCAAGGGATCACCTCCTTGCGGCTCGACGAGGTGTAACAGCCGACCACCTGCCGGATGCCAGAGCCAAGCAGTTCGAGGCTCAGCGAACGATAGCGCGCGAGGTCGCCGGAGGGATTGACCACGACCGGCTCCAGCTCGATATCCTGGCTGTTTGCATTGACCTCCTGAAACGCGAGCAATGCGCCATTGAGGATCGAGCGCGCGACGACGCTGTAGGAGCCCGTCGTCGAGAACATCACACCGATCCGATAATGCTTCCGCGTCATCACTCGATCCAAAAACAAAAAAGCGCCCGCCGGCTGTGAAGCCGAGGGCGCCCTCGCCGCCAACCAAACACGCTTGCGCGTGGCGTTGGAAATGGTTTGAACTTGTCGCGTTGACGGGCTGGCTTGCCCGACGCTTGTCCGTTACGGTCGTTGAGATCGATTGCGATGTCAAGCGCGTTGTTGCAGCGGAAATTGCCGCAATTCTTATCGGCCTGTAGCAAATCTGTGCAAGCGAGCGGCAAACCCGGCGCCGGCCCGATCAACGCGATCGTCGGTCAGCAGCAAGGATTGGGAGCGCGAGGCAAGCGCCTCAGCGAATCTCGTTCACATAATGATGGTGCTCAGTCGTGGCCCGGTGCTCGCTCAGAAGCGCAAGCGCACCGGCCTGATCGTACGCCTCCTCGCGGATCACCAAAACGGCGCTCGGAGAAGGTAGACCAAGCAGACGCCGATCCTCCTTGTCCGCAAGCTCCGCCAAGAGCTTCTCTCGCACCGCAGCGATGCGAATGCCGTAGGCATCGAGCAGGTGGAGATAGAGCAGCGCGGGCACGCTCGCCGCCTTGCGTGGAAACTCGGGCACGCGGCGCGCAACTAGCTGAATCCGCGAATGCATCACCGGCACGCGGCCGACGCGTCGGACGCGATGAAGACAGAGCAGCGGCTCGCCGACGGCTTCCGCAAACAGCACCGCCTCCTCCGCACTGGCAGGCCGCAGCAGCACGGACAGGACTTCAGGAACGGAACGCTGGAGGCTTCCGTTCTCGCCATGCAACCGGAAATACTGGAAGAAAAAGCGCAGACTGTGTTGCGGCGCGCGGCCCGTCACCACCGTCCCGGTCTTGCGCCGGCGCACCAGCATGCCGTCGGCCGTCAAGTCCGCCAATGCGCGGCGGATGGTCCCGACCGCAACGCCATATCGTGCGGCGAGCGCGACTTCACCGGGCAGCACCGTGCCGGGAGACATTTCGCCGACCAGGATCGCCTCGGCGATCTGCCGCTTGACGTGCTCGTACAACGGAACTGGCAGGCTCGATGGCTCGCTCATCGCTGCTTTTGCCTGTTTACCGGTCACGCCTGCCTCATTCTTTGGAATTGACAGCCATCGGCTTCGCCTATTTCTATATAGAATATAGAAATGAGCCAGTGCAAATGGTTTCTCCGCCGCCAAGTCCAGGACAAGCGAACCCGACACTCGTCGACGGTTTCGCCGAAATCGAGCGCACCGCCGAACATGCGGTCGACGATCTCGCGCGGATGGTGGCGGTCGACACGACCTTCCCGCCGGGTGCAGGATATGAGGCCTTTGCGGGACTGATGCAGAGCGCCGTTGCGGCGCTCGGTCTCGACTGGCAGCGCGTCGATGTGCCCGAGCATTTGTGGCGCGTGGCCGGCGGCCCCGCGCATGGGCGCAGAACCAATCTCATCGGGCGTCGCCGCTCCGGCAAGCCGGTGCTCGGACTCTATTTCCACATCGACACCGTGCCGGCAGCACCCGGCTGGACCACCAACCCATTCCGGTTGACCCGTGACGGCGATCGCCTGATCGGCCTCGGCGCCGCCGACATGAAGGGCACCATCGCAGCCGTGCTGCTGGCACTGCGCGCGGCCGACACGATCGGCCTTCCGCTCGGTTACGACCCGATGCTGCTGCTCTGCACCGACGAGGAAGGCGGGCTCTACCCGGGCGTGCGCTATCTCGCCGAGCAGGGCTTGCTCGAGGGACATATTCTCAATTTCAATGGCGCAGCCGCACCCCGCATCTGGGCCGGATGCTTCGGCCTCTTCACGCTCCTGCTGCGCGTCCACGGCAAGACCGTTCACGCCAGCGCAGCGGGGAGCGCGGGCGCGAGCGCCAACGCCATCGAGGCTGCGCTGCCGATTCTCAATGCGCTTGCGGCACTGAAACCCAAGATCGCCGCGCGAACGTCCACCCTGCCCGCGCCACCGCAAGCGACGCATCCGCTCGCGGCCCAGCTCGATATTTCCGCCGCCCATGGCGGCCAATGCGGCGGCCAGATTCCGTCGCTGTTCGAAATCCTCGTCTGCCGGCGCTATGCGCCGGAGGAAGATTTTCAAACAGCGCGCGCCGAGATCGAGAACGCCATCGCCGCGGCGGCGCCTGGAGCCGACGTCGAGGTGCTGCTCACCGGTCATCTGATGCCGACCTCCGACCCTACGGGCCCGCACTGGCCGCGCTGGCAGGAGGCGATGTCAGCCGGGTTCGGCTACGCGCCGGACGAGTTCGCCAAATGGGGCGCGACGAGTTGTTCCGATTTCGGCTGGGTGCAGCAGACCGGCATGCAGGAGATTCTGCTGACCGGGCTCGGCCGGCCCGACAACAAGGTTCACGCCCCCGGCGAATTCACCACACGCGCCGACATCGTCGCACTGGCGAAATCGGTCCTTGCCTATCTGTCCGCCGAATTCCGTCCCGACCTGTCTCCCGAGACAGCCGTCATCCACTCATTCTAGGGAGCACGCCCCCATGCTGTCCGTCACGCGCCGTCACTTCCTCGCCGGAACCGCAATCGGCCTCGCCATCCTGCCGAGGATCGCCCTTGCCGAGGCCCCCAAGCGCGGCGGTGTCCTGCGGATGTCGATCGACCAGGCGGCATCGGTCATCCATCCGATGCAGGCACGCGTCAATCCGGAATACCTCGTCACCGAACTGCTCTACTCCAACCTCACCCGGCTGAAGCCGGACATGACCGTCGAGCCGGACCTCGCTCTGTCATGGGAGCCGAACGCGGCACTGACCGAGTGGACCTTCAAGCTGCGTCCGGGCGTGACGTTTCACGACGGCTCGCCGCTGACCGCCGACGACGTCGTCGCCACCATCAACGCCATCCTCGATCCGAAGACCGCCTCCCCCGGCCGCACCAATGTCGGCCCGATCAAGGAGGTCGCAGCAGTCGATCCCTTGATGGTCAAGTTCACGCTCTCCGGCGCCTATGCCGACCTGCCCGTGGCTCTCACCTATCTCAACGCACGCATCGTCCCGGCCAAGGTCGTCACCGGCGACCTCGCCAGTCTCTCGACCAGCGCCAACGGCACCGGCCCGTTCAAGCTCACCTCCTACGAGCCCGATCGCCGGATCATCGTCGAACGCAACCCCGCTTACTACGATCCGGTACGCCCCTATCTCGACCGCATCGAGCTGCTGGTCTATCCGGATCGTACCGCCGAAGCCTCCGCAATGATCTCCGGCGAGATCGATTTGCTGCTTACGACGACGCCGGGCGAGTATGAGCGCCTCGTCAAGGCAAACGGCGTCAAGGCGCTGCGCACGCCCTCCGGCCAGTTCCTCAACGTCAATCTCGGCTGCGACCAGAAACCGTTCAACGACGTGCGCGTTCGCCAGGCGCTGGCCCTGGCCGTCGATCGCGAGGCGACGGTGGGCTTCGTTGCGGGCGGTTACGGCACGCCGGGCAACGACACGCCGCTCAGCTCCGCCTATCACTTCTACAAGAACATTCCGCTGAAGAAGCCCGATATCGCCAAGGCGAAGCAGCTTCTCGCCGATGCAGGCTACCCCAACGGCATCGACCTGACGCTGGTCGCCTCCGACCGGCCGGCAACCCGCACCCAGCTCGGCGTTGCCGTCCGCGAGATGGCGGCGGCCGCGGGCTTCCGCATCAACGTGCAGACCATGCCGCACGCCACCTATCTCGACCAGGTCTGGAAGAAGGGCAATTTCTACGTCGGCTTCTACAACATGCAGCCGACGGCGGACGCCATCTTCAACCTGCTCTACACGTCGAACGCGGCCTGGAACGAGACGCGCTGGAACAACAGCGAATTCGACGCCGTCATCAATGCCGCGCGCGTCGAGAACGACGAGGCCAAGCGCACCGCGCTCTACGCCAAGGCGCAAGACCTGATGAACGCCGAAGTCCCGACGGTGATTTCAGCGTTCTTCGACCTGCTCGCTGCGCAGCGCTCCTACGTCGACGGCTACGTCCTCCATCCGCGCGGATCGGTGTTCCGCCTCGACCTGGTCTCGCTCGGTGCCGGCGCGCCGAAGCGCGCCTGAGGCCGGAGTTGTCTGGTGTCGCTGGCCTGGTTTGCACGCCGCTTTCTGCTGATGGGCTACACCATCATCGTGGTCTCGATGCTGGTGTTCGCCATCACGCAGGTCCTGCCGGCGGATGCGGCCCAGTCACTGCTGGGGGAAAACGCGACGCCCGAGGTATTGGCTGCACTCCGGACCAAGCTCGGGCTCGGTGATCCCGCCTGGCAGCAATATGCGCGCTGGGCCAGCCACGTCTTCACCGGCGATTTCGGCGTCTCGATGCGCACGAGCCAGCCGGTCGGCCCGGAAATGCTCGCCGCGCTGTCGCGCTCGCTGCTGCTTGCGGCCTCATCCATCCTGGTCACGCTTGCGATCGCCGTGCCGCTCGGCGTCGTGGCAGCGGTGCGCCAGGGCCGGATCGCCGACACCGGCGTCAGCCTGATCGCCTATCTCGGCGTCTCGCTGCCGGAGTTCGTCACCGCAACGCTCCTTGCCCTCCTGCTTGCCGACACACTGCATTGGCTGCCGGCGACCGGTTATGTGTCGCCACTGGAGGATTTCAGCGGCGGCATTCGTCATCTGGCGCTGCCGGTTCTGACCGTCTCGGCGATCCTGATCGCCCACGTCATGCGCATGATGCGCTCCGAGACGCTCGACGTGCTGAAATCCGACTATATCCGCGCCGCACGATTGAAAGGGCTGCCGGGACGAACCGTGCTGTTTCGCCACGCCTTGCGCAATGCGCTGCTGCCGGTCATCACCATCATCGCGCTCGATGTCGGCTATCTGCTCGGTGGCATCATCGTGATCGAGGAGATCTTCGCCCTTCCCGGCATCGGCCGTGCGCTGATGGTCGCCATCACCACGCGCGACCTGCCGTCGATCCAGGCCGGCGCGTTGATCATGGCAACAACCTATGCCCTCACCAATACGCTGGCCGATATGGCCTATGCGCTTCTCGACCGGCGGATCCGCTATGACTGAGCTGTTCCGCCGCCTGATCCGGAAGCCGCAGGGTTTTGTCGGCATCGCGCTGCTCGCGCTCATCGCGTTCACCTGCCTGTTCGGGCCCGCGTTGACGCCTTATGCGCCGGAGAAGATCGATTTTCTCGGCAGGTTCCGCGCACCCGGCTGGCAGAACTGGCTCGGCGCGGATCAGTTCGGCCGCGACATCCTGAGCCGCTTGATGATCGGAGCACGGTCGACCGTGCCGATGGCTCTCCTCGCCACCCTGGTCGGCAGCGCGGCCGGTGCGGTCATCGGCGTCGGCTCTGCCTATCTCGGCGGGCGCGCCGACGAGACGATCATGCGTACCAACGATGCCGTGATGGCGATCCCGGGCCTCCTGATGGCGCTGCTGCTGGTCTCCACCCTCGGCAACGGCACCGGCAACGCGGTCATTGCGATCGCGATTGCCTTTGCGCCCGGCATGGCGCGGGTGACGCGCTCGGTCGCGCTCAACATACGAAATCAGGACTACGTGAAAGCCGCAATCGCGCGCGGCGAAGGCGCGCTCTGGATCATCTTCCGCGAGATGCTGCCGAACGTCATGGCGCCGATCGTGATTGAATCCACCATCCGCGTCTCCTTCGCCGTGATGCTGTTCGCGACGCTGAGCTTCCTTGGCGTCGGCGCCCAGCCACCGGCATCCGAATGGGGGCTGATGGTGGCGGATGCACGCCAATACATGCACCAGGCGCCGTGGGGGCTGATCGCGCCATCAGTCGCGATCGCGCTCACCGCCATTGCTTTCAACCTGGTCGGCGACGGCCTTCGCGATGCCCTCAATCCGAAGGACGAGAGATGACCCCGGCGCTTTCGATCCGGAACTACACGCTCGACTACATCACGTCCGCCGGGCCGGTGCGTGTGCTGGACGACATCTCGCTCGAGATCGCGCCGGGTGAGGTGCTCGGGCTCGTCGGCGAATCCGGATCCGGCAAGAGCTCGCTCGCCTGGGCGTTGATGCGCCATTTGCCCGCCAATGCCCGGGAAGTCGCAGGCTCCCTGCGGCTGGGCAATGTCGATCTTCAGCATCTCGGACCGCGCGAGCTGACCGGAATCCGGGGACGCCGGATCGGCATGGTGTTTCAGGACCCTTCGACCGCGCTCAACCCGACGCTCACCATCGGCGCGCAGATTACCGAGGCGCTGGTCCGGCATCGCGGCCTCAAGCCGCGCGAGGCCTCCGCGCTCGCCATCGACCTGCTCGGTCATGTCGATCTCAACAATCCGGCCGCGGTGATGCGGCGCTATCCGCACGAAATCTCCGGCGGAGAAAAACAGCGCGTCGTCATTGCCACCGCCTTTGGCTGCCGGCCCGACGTGATCCTGTTCGACGAGCCGACCACGGCACTCGACGTCATCACCGGCGCGCGCATCCTCGAATTGTTTGCGAGGTTGCGACAGGAGACCGGCGTTGCCGCGCTCTATATCTCCCACGACCTCGCACTCGTGACGCGGGTCGCCGACCGGATCGCGGTCCTCAAGCACGGCCGCCTGGTCGAACAGGCGGCAGCCGCCGAGATTTTCCGCGCCCCGCGTCACGCCGAGACGCGCGCCCTCGTCAACGCCGTTCCGAGGCCCGAACACCGCATGGTCCATGACAGGCCGCACGGCGATATCCTGCTCGCGGCCGCGGACATCGAGGTTTACTACGGCAGCGCCGGGCTGTTCCGCAAAGCGTCCCCGCCAGCGACGAAGAAGATCGGGCTGGACGTCCGCGCCGGCGAGATCCTCGGCCTCGTCGGCGAATCCGGCTCGGGCAAATCGTCGATGGCGCGCGCGCTCACCGGGCTTGCCCGCTTCTCGGGCAGGATCTCCTTCGACAATCAGCTGATCCAGTCTGCGCGCGACATGAACGCCGCCTATCGCCGCGACGTGCAGATCGTGTTCCAGCATCCGGATTCTTCGCTCAATCCGCGTCACAGGATCGACGAGATCCTGTCACGCCCCCTCAAGCTCTACGGCGGCAATCCAGCCGATATTCCGCGCCTGCTCGACCAGGTCCGCCTGCCCGCATCCTATGCCGGTCGCTGGCCGCACCAGCTTTCGGGCGGCGAGAAGCAGCGCATCGCCATCGCTCGAGCCTTCGCGGCGCGGCCAAAGCTCGTGATCTGCGACGAGATCACCGCGCCGCTGGACGTTTCGGTGCAAGCCCAGATCATCGAATTGCTGCTCGCACTGCGCGCGCAGACCGGCACCGCCTTCCTCTTCATCACCCACGATCTCAACCTGATCCGCCAGATCGCTCACCGCATCGCGGTGATGCGGCGGGGTGAGATGGTCGACCTGCTTCCGATCGACGAGTTCGATGCGGATCACATTCATCCCTACACCCGCGAACTGATGGCCGCCTCCCCCGTGCCGGTCGGCTGACGACAAGGATTTGCTTCGATGGATCACAACGAACTGCTCGCCCGGATCGACGTTCCCGCCGCCCTCGATCTCTTGTCCCGCATGGTCCAGCACAAGAGCTATTCGAAGTCGGATGGGGAGAAGCAGCTCGCCGCCTTCATGGCCGGCCGCATGCGCGAAATCGGCCTCGAGACGGAGCTCACCTCCTTCGGCAATGAAGGGCGGGTCAATGCCGTCGGACGCTGGAAAGGCGCAGGCGGCGGCAAGAGCCTGCTGTTCAACGGCCACGTCGACACCAACCCGGTGACCGAGGGCTGGACCGTCGATCCCTGGGCCGGCAAGGTCGACGACGCCTTCATCCACGGCATCGGCGTCTCCAACATGAAGGCCGGCGATGCCGCCTATTTCTGTGCCGTCAAGACGCTGGTCGATGCCGGCGTCAAGCTCAAGGGCGACGTCATCCTGACCTATGTGGTCGGCGAATTGCAGGGCGGCGTCGGCACCTACTCGCTGGTCGAACAGGGGCTGCGCGCGGACTATTTCATCAACTCGGAGCCGACCGATCTGAAGGCGATGACCATGCATGCGGCCGCCTTCATGTTCATCATCGAGCTGACCGGCAACACCCGTCACCTGTCCAAGCGTGAAGAGGCAGTCGACGCGATCGCCGCCGCGTGCGACCTCATTCCGCGCCTCAACGCGATGAAATTCTCCGGCGCGCTTTCGCCGGAACATGAAGGTATCAACCGCGTCCATGTCGGTGTCGTCCACGGCGCGCTCGGCCGCGAGCTGCACGAATGGCGCGCGCCACAGGTCGCCGATTATGTGCGGATCAAGGGCTCCGGCCGCTATGCGCCGGGCCAGACCGAAGCCGGAGCGCTCGCCGACATGCGCCGCGAGCTCGACGCGCTGGAGGCGCGCTTTCCCGGCCTCAAGGCCAAGATCATGTCGGAGGACCGCGCCGGCGTGCCGACCATGCCGCCGTTCGAGGTGGCGCGCACGAGCCCGATCGTGGCCGCGGTCAACCGCGCCTATCGCACGGTGCGCGGCGAAGACCAGCCGACCGGGCCGGTCGCGCCGAGCTGCTTCTATGGGACCGACGCCGGTCACCTGCACTATTTCGGCGGCATGGAGGGCATCGTGTGTGGACCGGGCGGCCGCTACAACACGATGCCCGACGAACGCGTCGACATCGTCGATTTCGTCGACATGATCCGCATCTACATGCTCGCCATATTGGACGTTTGCGGCTAGCGCTCCGGGGCGCATATCCGATCACGCAACAGGGTGACATACTCGATGCTGTTCCCGATCGACGAATATCAGGCGCGAGTGGCGCGCGCACGCCAGCACATGGCGGCGCGCGACATCGATGTCCTGATCATCGACCAGAGCGAACTGCTCGCCTATCTCACCGGCTTTCTCATCTCGGAGAACATGTACCGGGCATGCGTTCTGCCGCGCGCAGGCGAGCCGATCATGATCCTGCGCGCCGTCGATCTCGGACCATTCGCCGAAAGCTCGTGGGTGACGGAGACCGTCGCATTTTCTGATTGGGAGGACCCGGTCGAGGTCCTCGCCGAAACGATCGCCCGCCGAGGTTACGGGACCGCGCGCGTGGGCATCGACGAAGATTCCTATTGCATGCCTCTGCGCCGCTTCAAGCAGCTCGCGAGCAGGCTGCCGAACGCAAATTTCGTGGACTTCTCAGGCGTCATGGCGACACTGCGCGCGCGAAAAAGCGACAGGGAGATCGCCGTGCTCAGGCGCGCCGCCGAGATCGGCGATCTCGGCATCGCGGCCGCGCTCAGGTCCGCCGGCGCCGGCAAGTCGGCGCGGGATACCGCGGCAGCCGTCTACCAGGTTTTCATGCAGGAAGGCGCGGACGCCGGGCGCCCGGGCATCATCACGGCGGGCGTCGGCAACGCCTTCCTGCATGGCGGGCTGACCAGCCAGCCGTTCGCCGAGGGCGATATCCTGCATATGGAGCTGCTGCCCTATATCGGCGGCTACAGCGCCCGATTGATGCGCTCGGCGGTGATCGGCGAAATCGAGCCACGCCGCGCGCAACTCGCCCGACGCCTGATAGGGATCCAGGACCGGCAATTCGACGCAATCAAGCCCGGCGCCAGGGCTGCCGATGTCGACGCGCTGGCGCGGAAGGCCATGCTCACCGACGGATTGCGGCCGGACTATCCGAACATCACCGGCTATTCACTCGGCTGCTACCCGCTTCATAGCCCGCGTACCAGCGACTTCTCGCGCGTTTTCTTGCCCGCGGCGGAATGGATATTGGAGCAAGGCATGGTGTTTCACATGTATGTGTCCGCCGACGGGATTGCGATCAGCGAGACGGTGCTGGTCACGGAGACCGGGCACGAATGCCTGACGCGATCTCCGCGGCAGGTTTTCCAAGTGTGATGCCGCGCGGCCGGCCCGCCAGGGTTTACTCAGCCCGACTGGGGATCCAGGGCAGGCAGGCGCATTTCCGGCACCGGGGACACGACAGCACCTGCGCGAAGGAATCCCTCGATGTTCTGCAACAGCAGCTTCGTCGAGACCGCATGCACTTCAGGCGCGAATGCCGCCACGTGCGGCGTGAGGATCACATTGCTGAGGTCCCGCAACGCAGACGGGATCGAGGGCTCCTCCTCGAAAACATCCAGCGCCGCGCCTGCGATCACCCCCGCTCTCAACGCGTAGACAAGCGCGTCGGTGTCCACCAGACTTCCCCGGCTGACGTTGACCAGGAAGCCGTTTGGCCCAAGCGCCGACAGCACCTCCTCGTCGATGATATGAAAAGTGTCGGCCCCTCCCGGAGCAGCCACGATGAGGCAGTCGACATTCTTGGCCAGTTCCTTGATGGACGCGTAATATCGCCAAGCGAGGTCCGGCTTCTCACTGCGGGAATGATAGCAGACCTCCATGTCGAAGGCCTCCAATCTGCGCGCAATTCGCTGCCCGATCGCTCCAAGCCCAATTACACCCGCGCGCTTGCCCGTCGGGATAGGGCGCGGCCCGAGATTGCCACGCCACAAATCCTGCTTCGCCACCATGTTGAACATGTGGATGTTGCGCATGATCGCAAGGAGCATCGCCACCGCATGATCGGCGACCGCTGATGCGTTCGATCCGGCGCCATGGGTAACGATCACGCCGCGCCGACGCGCGGCGGAAATATCGACGTTTTCGTAGCCGGTGCCGATGCAACAGATCAGCGATAGGTTCGGCATCATGCGGATTTCATCTTCCGACGCGCCAGCGAAGCCAGTCGTCACCAGGACCTTGGCTTTCGCCAGAACGTCGCCGCTCACGGGCGGCCGTCCCGACATCATGTCGTGGATGCTGTATTTGCCCTTTAGCGCCTCGCGATATTCGCGCGCCTCGATCTTGAAGACCACATCATTCAATGCCGCAGATTCCATCGTTCTCGCCCTGATGTCATTGGCGCCGGGCGGCACTTCCGCCACCTCGCGCGCTCCATTCGCCCTTGTTGAATAAGCCCCTGCCCGCAGTGCGCTCACGCCGGCCGCCACGACTGCAACGGCCGCGCCGAGGAACAGACAGATCGAGGGAGCACCGCCGGGGCCGAATTCCGTAAGCGCGATCGCCACGATGGCGGCCCCGAGCGATTGCCCGACCAGCCGCGCGGAGTTCAGGCTGCCGCTCGCCGCCCCGCTCCTGGCCGGAGGCGCCGCGCTGATCAGGGCCCAGTTGTTGGGCGACTGGAACAGGCCGAAGCCAACCCCGCAGACGGCCATGCTGCAGGCAATGCGGAGCGGGCTCGCTCCCGTCTCGAGAATGGCCAGCGAAGCGAGACCGGCCGCGAGCAGCAACAAGCCGCCCGTGCACAATTGCGCAGCCGACAATTTGCCGACCAGATTGCCGGCCACCAATGCGGTGACAATGACCGCCGCAGGCCACGGCGTGATCAGCAGACCGATCATGGCCGGATCGTGATAGCCGATATGCTCGATGAAGAACGGCAGGACGAGGATCGCCGACATCTGCGCGATGAACGAGCAGATCGATGTGAGCACCGCCATTCGAAACAGGGGCAGCCTGAGCAGGTCGATCGGCAGGAGCGGCGTCGACTTTCCACCCTCGCGCCGCAGATAGGCCCACCAGAGCAACGCCGTACCGAACACCAGCGCGGCCATGAGCCACCACGGCTGTTCGTGCCCGAACCCATTGAACGAGAACAGCAACAGGCCGAATGCCGTCGAATAGAGGAATGCGCCGCCGAGATCGAAAGGCCGCGCAAAGACCGGGGTTTTGGGAATTGAATAGAGCGCGACCAGGAAGGCGATGATGCCGGTCGGCACGTTGACCGCGAACAGGCCGTGCCAGCCGAAATATTTGATGATCAACGATCCGACCGGTGCGCCGGCCGTAAAGGCGGAGGCTGCCACGAACGAGTTCATGCCGATGCCCTTGCCGAGTTCGTTCTTGGGATAGACGAACCTGATGAGCGCGATGTTGACGCTCAGAATTCCGGCAGCGCCGAGCCCCTGCATGCACCTCGCCAGCATGATGGTGAGGAAGCTGTCGGACGCCGCCACGGCAGCCGACGAGATCGTGAACAGCGTCAATCCGCAGAGATAGATCCTGCGATAGCCGAAGATCTCACCAAGATTCGAAAGCGGCAACAGCGTCACCGCAAGCGCGATCTGATAGATGCTGACCAGCCAGATCGCGCTCGCCGGCGGGATATTCAGGTCACGCGCGACCGCGGGAACGGCAACATTGACCATGCTGTTGTCGAGGCTGCTCATGGTCACGGCGAGCGTGATCGTGGCGATCGACAGATACCTCAGAGGCGTGGGGACCCCATCGCTGAGATCCACGCGGTTCATCCAACCCGGCGTCACTTGTCTTGTCTTTCGTGTCTCTATGTCTCGACCGCCGGCATCATGAGTCGAGAACGACCCGCGCGCGGTCGGCCGACCAGCTTGCTATGACGTCGGTGCCGGCGACGAGGCTCGGCACCAGACGCGAGGCTTCCGTTCCGGACAGGTTGGACAGAAGCACTGCTCCGTCACGCATCTTCATGTGCACGTGAGTCGTCTGCCCCTTGAAGACGACGTGCTCGACTGTCGCAAGGACCTCATTCAAGCCCGGCGCCTCGCCAGTCGCAGCGACCCTGAGCATGACCGACTCGGGGCGGATCGACAGGAGACGCTCGCCGTCACTCACCCCCGCGCCGCAGACCAGAGCCTCCGTCCCGCACGACATTCTCATCTTTGTGCCGGTGGCATCCGCTGCAACGACGGATCCCTCAATGAAGTTAGAGACACCGATGAAGCTCGCAACGAACCGGCTCACCGGGCTTTCATAGACTTCCTTCGGTGTGCCTACCTGTTCGAGCCGCCCTCCGCGCATCACCACGACCCTGTCGGCCATGGTCATCGCCTCCTCCTGATCGTGGGTGACGAGGACGGCGGTGATACCCAGTCGCTTCTGGATTTGCCGCACCTCGAACTGCATGTTCTCTCTGAGATTCTTGTCCAACGCCCCCATTGGCTCATCGAGCAGAAGAAGTGCCGGCTCGATCACGATGGCGCGGGCCAGCGCAACGCGCTGCTGCTGGCCGCCGGAGAGTGCGGCCGGCAACCGATCGCCGAACTCCTTCAGGCGGACCATGGCCAGCGCCGCGTCGACCTTGGCTTTCATGTCCGACTTCCTCAGCCCGCGCATTTGCAGGCCGAAGGCGACGTTTTGAGCGACGGTCATGTGCGGAAACAGGGCATAGTTCTGAAACAGCATGCCGATATTGCGCTTGTGCACCGGCACATGCGTGATGCGGGTGCCTCCGATCAGAACCTCCCCCGAGGTGGGAGGTACGAGGCCGGCGACCATGCGCAGCGTCGTGGTCTTCCCGCAGCCGCTTGGCCCGAGCAGCGCGACCAGTTCGCCCGCTGCGATCCGCAGCGTCACATTATCCACCGCGGTGGACTCGCCGAACGTCTTGACCAGCCCCGACAGCGCCAAATCGGTTGAGGGCGACCTCATGATCACGCTCCGAACGTCTGATTGTACTTTTCGATGATCGCCCCGCGCTGCGGGTTGATCTTTTCCCAGTCGAGGATGATCAGGTTCTTGACCCGGTCCTCTCCGTACGGGATCGCCGCAGCGACCTCCTTCTTCAGGTCGACGCCGCTGACGGAGGGCGCGCCGTAAGTCTCTTCCGCCAGGATCTTCTGGACCTCGGGCGACAGCAGGCGGTTGATGAAGGCCGCACCGAGATCGGGCTCCGGCGCGCCCTTGACCAGCGTCACGCAATTCACACCCGCGAACGATCCCTCCTTCGGCCGCGACTGCACGATCGGCGCGCCCTTGAGAATGTAGGGCTGGACGACCTTGGAGAAGTCCGGTCCGCCCGCGTCTGCCTGCCCTTGCGCGGCCTGCAGCAGCGCGGCACCCGAGGTGTCGTAAACCGTCTGAACATTGGGCTTGAGTTCGGCCATCTTCGCCCAGCCCTTGTCGAGCTCGTACTGGGCTTGCTGGATCGGCTTCCCCGTCGCAAGCGAGGATGCCAGAGCCAGCAGCTGCACGCTCTGCGACTGCTTCGGCGTGATCAGCATGAAGCGGCCCTTGAACCGGTCGCTCCAGATATCGGTCCAGCTCTCGATCGGCTGCGACAGCGAGCTGACATACCAGGGCGAGATCTCGGAGATCGCAAAGGCGACGCCATGATCGTCGTTGTAGATGAAGCGCGAGAACGCCTTCTCGAGGTTCGGAATCTTGTCGCGCGGCAGTTTGTCGATGAGACCTTCGGCCTTTGCGATCGGGATACCCAGATCGTCCATCATCATGACGGAGTAGTTCGGATTGGCCTTCTGCGTCCTGAGGATCGCGATGTTGCCGAGCGTCACGTTCTCGGTCTGGAAGACCTTGCAGTCGAAATCCGCCTGGAATTTAGGGATGACCTTTTCCTTGATCACCTGGCCCTGGATGGACGTGTAGGTGCCGATGAAGAGGCTCTTGCCCGCGGCCCAGGCATTGCGCACGAAGAAGTTCGGGCTCGCGAGGCCGACGGCGGCTGCTCCCAACAGCGTGCGACGCGATACCGGACGGATGATCTTGTTAGCCATGGCTCATACCCCTTGTTGATCAGACACCCATTGCACGTCGAAGTCCGACGATCTTCTCCAGGCCGACGACGGCCAGGATTCCAGTCAGGATCATCAAGCTCGACGTCGCCGCGATCGACGGGTCGAAGATCCTCGTGAGGCTGTCGTGCAGATAGACCGGCAACGGCACGTATTCGGCGTCGCCAAGCCACATCGAGATCGGATAGTCATCGAAGGAAATCATGAAGGCGAACAGGCACCCGGCTGCGATGCTGGGAACGAGCTGCGGCACCGTCACTCTCATGAACGCGCGGACGGGAGACGCTCCCAATGTCAGCGCCGCTTCCTCGAGGGTCCGGTCGACCAGCTCGAGGCTCACCGTGATCGTGCGGACGACATATGGAAGCGTGACCAGGATGTGACCGACGAGCAGATTGATACTCGCATCGCGCATCTTGGCCTGCGAGAAGAGCTTGAGCAGTGCAAGTCCGGTGATCAGGATCGGCAGGATCATCGGGGACAACAGAACTGTCCGGACCACGCTCGCGCTCGGAACCTTCCAGCGATCGAGCGCGTAGGCCGCGGGAAGTCCGAGGCACAGCGACACCGTCGTCGCGCCGAGCGCGATCAAGATGCTGACCACGAACGAATGTCGGAAAGCGTCGGCGGACAACACCTTTCCGTACCAGGCGAGCGTAAAGCCCTTGGGCGGGAAGGTCGCGAAATTCGCTTCCGAAATCGACAGAGACACGATGACCAGAAGCGGCGCGACGATGAACAAGAGGATCGCGATCGCTGCCGTATAGGTGAGGAAGCCGCCTCCGCCTGAAAGCCTGCCGGTCGTCATTTGCGGCCTCCTGGCTGTCCATGCCGGGTCAACAGACCAATGATCCATGTGGACGCCGCATTCGAGCAGAGCGCGATCGCAACCATGACCGAGGCGATGGCGCCGGTCATGGGCCAGTCGAATACCGTCATGGCCTGCTGTTCGAGCAATATTCCGAGCATCGACGCATTGGTGCCGCCCAGCATTTGCGGCGTCACGAACGACGAGGCCGTGAGCGCGAAAACGATGGTGACGCCGGCTGTGAGACCGGGCACGCTGAGCGGCAGGGTCACGCGCAGGAACGCTCGCCAGGGCGGCGCCCCCAGCATGCGGGCCGCCTCGACCAGATATGGATTGATACGGGCAAGCGAGGTTGCGATCGGAAGCACGATCAGAGGCAGGAACACGTGGACGGAAGCGATGATCACCGCCCATTCCGTGTACATCAGCTTGATCGTCGCCGGATTTCGGCTGAGCGAGGCGATCAGCCAGTTCAGCACGCCGGCCTTGTTGTTGCCAAGCAGCAGCTGCCAGCCGTAGCACCGCACGATGACGCTCACCACCAGCGGCGCGACCACCAGTATCATCGTCAGTCGGCTCAGCGACGGCCGCCCGTAAGCGATCACCATGGCCAAAGGATACGCCAGCACGATCGATATGACCGAGGTCCATATCGAGATGCTCAGGGTTCGCAGAACCACCTTCTGGTAAGCCGGACTGAACAGCAGCCGATCGTAATTCGCCAGGGTGACGGGCAGACCGATATCACCCGTGCTCGACTGCGTCAGAACGCTGGCGCTGAGGAGCGACAGCGAGGGAACGATGAGAAAGATCAGGAGGAAGCCAATCGCCGGCAGCAGCAGGATGGTCCCGATCGAAACGCGGAGAGCTTGACGTCCACGGCGAGGCCTGGCGCTCGCAATGCTCTGATCCGCTGTCGATGCGAGGGTCATGGCTTGCGCTCCGTCGGGTCGGAGGCATGCTGCGCACGGTCCCGCAGCAGCTTCTCCAGAAAATGAATGTCGATCCCGCCGTGCACGAAATCCGCGTCGTCGAGAACCAGCCGATGCAGCTCGCGATTGGTGCTGACGCCCTCGACCCTGAGATGACCGAGCGCGTCCTTGAGCCGCGCGATGCATTGAGGCCTGTCGTCACCGCGAACGATCAGCTTTCCAATCAGCGAGTCGTAATAGCTGGGCACGATCGCGCCGGCGCGCATGTGGCTGTCCATGCGGATCCCTTCGCCCTTGGGCACATCCCAACCTGTAACTGTGCCCGCCGACGGCACCGACTCGAATGGCCGCTCGGCGTTGATGCGGCATTCGATCGCATGCCCCGCAAAGGCGATATCCTTCTGGCGAATGCCAAGCGTGAGGCCGCCCGCCACCTTGATCTGCTCGCAGACGATATCTACCCCTGTGATCTCCTCGGTCACGGGATGCTCGACCTGAACACGGGTGTTCATCTCGATGAAGGCGAAGGCACCATCCTGATAGAGAAACTCGAAGGTGCCGACGCCGCGGTAGCCGAGTTCGCGGCAGACGTCGGCGCATCGCTCGCCCAGTTTCGCGATCAGCGCGCGGTCGATGCCGACCGCGGGCGCCTCCTCGATCACCTTCTGATGCCGCCTCTGAACGGAGCAATCCCGCTCGCCGAGCCAAACGCAGTTGCCGAACTCGTCGCAGAGCACCTGGATTTCGATGTGCCGCGGACGTTCGAGGAACTTCTCGATGTAGAGATTTCCGTCGCCAAAGGCCTTGGCGGCGACGGCGCGCGTGCTGGCGATCGCCGGCGCAAGCTCGGGCCTGCTCCTGACGATGCTGATGCCGCGGCCACCGCCCCCGCCCGCGGCCTTCACAATCGCGGGATAGCCGATCTGGTCCGCGATCGCTTCGCAGGCCACGATGTCCACAGGGAGCGCACCGACACTGCCGGGGACGCAAGGGATCCCTGCACGCAGCATGGCCTCCTTTGCCGCGATCTTGTCACCCATCAACCTGATCGACCGAGAACTCGGCCCGATCAACGTCAGACCTGCGGCCTCGACAGCCTCCGCGAAGTCGCCGTTCTCCGACAAGAAGCCGTAGCCGGGGTGAATGGCCTCCGCACCCGTTGCCTCCGCCGCTAGCAGGATGGCACCGATGTCGAGATAGCTGGCGGCTGCGGCTGCGGGCCCGATGCAGACCGCCCGATCGGCAAGTTCAAGGTAACTCGCACCGCGGTCCCCTTCCGAATAGACGGCGACCGTTCTCAAGCCCAACCGCTTGCAGGCGCGGATGATGCGCAAGGCGATCTCTCCGCGATTGGCTATGAGAACGGTCTGGAACCGCATCGCGATCAACTCCCGCTGTCAGCTCGCCAATTCCGTCAGGGGCACGATCTTTCCTCCCCCCTTCTCGACGGTGGCGCGAACCGTCCTGGCAATCTCGAGGGCACCGGCGGTATCGCTATGAACGAGGACGCAGGCCGCTTCCATCTTGATGCGCTTGCCGGACATCGCCGTGATCGTGCTGTCATGCATGAACTGCTCCATGCGCTGCGCGACGGCGGAGAGATCGTTGATCAGCGCACCCGGCAGCTTGCGACTGACGAGGTGCCCCTCATCGTCATAGGCACGGTCCGCGAAGATCTTGCCCACGGTCCTGAGACCGATTTTCCTGGCGTACTTCATCGAGCTGCTGTTGGGCTGAAGGGCAACAATCAAATTCTTGTCGAACGCCGCGAAGACGTCGAGCATCAGCTGGCCGTATTCCGGGTTGCGCTTGGTCATGTCGCCGAGCGCGCCGTGAGAGCCTGCGTGCGTCACTTCGTAACCGCCGACCTTGGCGATCGCCGAGAGTGCGCCGAGCTGATACAGCGCGTGCTTCTGCCAGTCCCGCGGGTTGATATCCATTGCGACGCGGCCGAACCCGAGCAAATCCGGCAATCCGGTATGAGCACCGAGGGCAACCTTGTTTTCCTTTGCCGCCTCGGTCATCCGCGTCATGATCACGGCATCCCCGGCATGAAAGCCGCAGGCGACATTGGCGGAGGAGATCACCTTCATCAGGGCTTCGTCATCGCCACCCTTCCAGCGGCCAAACCCTTCGCCCAGGTCGGAATTCAGATCGATCTTCATGACATTTCACTCCATGCGTCAGACGGCTTTGCCGCGTTTGAGAAGGAACAACGGGCGCGCGTGATCGACGACGTCACCCGGATTGGCCAGCCGCTTCACGATCGTGCCCTCGACTGGCACGACGACTGGCCGGTAAATCCTGCCGCTCTGGATCAGAGCGACGCATTCGCCTTCCTGCTTGGTCTGTCCGACTGTCACGAGCTCTGCAGACATCGCCGGATGTCTCGCAACAAGCGTGCCAACTCCCGGAGACAGGATCTCGACCATGTCCGCTTCAACGCTTCGCGAGGACGCGGCTGCTTCGCCGGCACTCGCATGTCCCGTCGGTTCGAAGGAAAACTTGACGATTTCATCGGGGCTCGACAGCTCGAACGCATCGATCCCATGCCTGCGCATCAAATCCACAAGCGCCGCGATCCTGTGCAGCTTCTCGCTCATGCTGTCACCCGCATCCGGCAATAGCTGCTGAAGCGAGCGACGTCGTTCAGGTACTGCGACACCTGTTGCCGCGCGCGCGCGGCTTCGTCGAGTGACACAAGCGAGAAGCGCAACATCCGGCCGGGCGTGGATTGCGCCAGGCGCCATAGATCCGACTGAAGCACGTAGGCAATCTTGGGATATCCCCCGGCCGAATTGCCGTCCGCCAGCTGAATGATCGGTTGCCCTGACGGCGGCACCTGGACCACGCCCTGCACAATCGCCTGCGAACGCATCTCGGTCGGATCCGGCCGTCTCAAGGTTGGACCAGCGAGCCGATAGCCCATGCGATTGCTTTGCGCGGTGATCGTCCAGGATGCCTTCTTGAAAGCCTTGAGCGAGGCGTCGTCGAACTGCGGCGCTTCGGATGCGAGGATGGCACGCAGCACGACGTCGTCGTCCACGGACCAATCGTGGAGATTGGGTTCGAGCGCGGAGGCCGGCGGCTCGATGCCAAAGCCGAAGGGATCGCGAATGCGAAACGGCGCATGTGGACCGGCCGCCAGAACATCGCCTGCGGCCAATTGCCGTCCCGACAACCCACCGAAACCGTCGCGCATCTGAGTGCTGCGCGATCCGAGCACCTCCGGCACATCGATCCCGCCTGCCACAGCGAGATAGGAACGAGCGCCGCGCACGGGTGCGGCGAGCTTCAGGGTCTGCCCTTCTTGCACCGGCATCACCCACCAGGGCGGAAGCGCTCTGCCATCCAGCGTCGCCGCACAGTCGGCACCGGTCAGTGCGATGGCGCCGTCCTTTTGAAAACGAATGGTCACCGGAAACAGCTGAAACTCGATTCCGGCTGCATCCTGCGCATTTCCAAGCGCACGATTTCCAGCCGCAAGCGCCAGCCGGTCCATGGCGCCGGCAGTGCCGATGCCGTAACGACGGTAGCCGAACCGTCCGAGATCCTGAACGGTATTGAGTGGAGGTGTATGAAAGATCTCGATCATCGCTCGATCCGCTCCACGCGAAACCGAATGCGATCGCCCAGCGACACGATGCTCATCGGGTCGCGCGCAAGATCGAACGGCTCCGGCACGTCGGGCGCCCGGCCGATCACGTGCCATCCAGTCGGCTGGGTGTCCGCACCGTTCGCCTTTCTGGGCGAACCCAGAATGGCCTGCGCGCCGGCAATCGACACCACCCCGCCGACCTTTCTCATCACCGGAACGTTCCGGCGCGGAATGAAGAGGCGGCGGTTGAGTCCGAACAGATACCCGAACCCGGGGCCCGTCCCCGGTGCGAAGATCGTGTATTCGGCATCCGAATGGAGCTTGACGATATCCTCGGCGTCGAGGCCGTGGTAGCGCGCGACATCAGGCAGATCGATGCCGCCTTCGCCACCATAAACGACGCCGATCTCCAGCAACCGGCCGCGACGCGTGACACTGCGCGTTTCGATCCATCGACGAAGCAGCTTGTCCGCGGTTTCAACGAGGTCGCTCTTGTCGGGATCGAGCAGCACCAGGAGGCTGTTCATGCCTGGTTGCGTGTCGAGGACGCCTTGCCATTCAAGAACACGATCGTTGAGAGCCCAGATCCGCTCCTGCGTCGGAAGCGCGAGATCGCCTTCCGCTTCGAGAAGCAATCCCTGGTCGCCGCAATGTGTGACGCGGGGCTCGGCGAGGATATTGATCCGACCGCTCAAGCCGCATCTCCCGCTCCGGCGGGTGTAACGATCATGAGCGCCTGCCCGACGGAAACGTCGGTTCCGTTCTCGACGCTGATCTTGGCAATCGTCCCATCGATCGGCGACACGACAGGCATGAACACCTTCATCGCCTCGAGAATACCGATCTGCTGGTCCTTCGTGACCTTCGTACCGATCTCGACAAAGGGCTTCTCGCCAGGTGCCGGCGCCCGGTGAAACACACCATGCATGAACGCAGGTACGATCTCTTCCGTCTTGGCCCCCGCCAGCGCCACGCCGGCCATTGCGCTCAAAAGCGATGATGCCGGCGCTGCGGCGGTCGCGACGATCGCTGGGCCCGCCGAAACACCCCTGCGCAGCTTGACGCTGACATCACCATCCCTGAACTCGAATTCCGTCGCCCCCGACCTGTTGAAGAGATCGACGACACCTTCAATGAAGCTGATCGATGGAACGGTCATTTGGGGCCCTTTCGCGATCTCGATTACCTGAGGGCCGAAATCGCCGATGTGATGCGGCGACAGGCTTCTTCCAAACGTTCGAGCGATGTCGCGATCGAGATCCGGAAGTGCGGCGAGAGACCGTAAGCTCCGCCGTTGACGACCATCACCTTGGCGTATTCGACGAGGAACTCGGCGACGTCCGTATCTGCAGCAAGCACCTTGCCGTCCGGCGTGCGACGTCCAAGCAAATCCGCACAGCCGACGAACAGATAGAAGGCGCCCTGGGGACGACTACAGCTTAGGCCGGGCACCCAGTTGAGCATCCCGATGACGCGGTCCCTGCGATCCTGGAACGCGGCCGACCGCTCGAGAAGAAACTCCTGGGGCCCGGTCAATGCCGCGGCCGCGGCGGCCTGGCTGATCGAGGAGCTGCTGCCGAGCGATTGCGATTGAACACGTCGCATCGAGTCGATCAGTTCGGCCGGTCCTCCGGCGAAGCCAACGCGCCAGCCTGTCATCGCGTACGCCTTGGACACGCCATTGATCGTGAGCGTCCTGCTCTTGAGATCCGGCGCGACGGCCGCGAAGCTGTGGAACTTGAGCCCATCGAAGATGATGTGCTCGTAGATTTCGTCGGTCATGACGTGAAGGCGGGGATGACGCCTGACGACTTCGGCAAGGGCCTCGAGCTCGTCGCGGCTGTAGATCGCGCCGGTCGGATTGTTCGGTGTATTGAGAAGCAGCCATTTCGTGCGCGGGGTGACGGCCTTCTCGAGGCTCTCGGCGTCAAGCTTGTAGCCGTTATTGTGCGAGCAACTGACGACGACCGGGCTGCCTCCGACCAGCACCGTCATATCCGTGTACGACACCCAATGCGGGGCCGGCACGATCACTTCGTCGCCAGCATCCAGACTGGCCATGAGTGCGAGGAAGACGACGTTCTTCGCACCGGCGGTGGCGAGGATCTCGTTGGGCGCATACTGGATGCCGTTGTCACGCTCGAACTTCGTGGCGATGGCACGCTTGAGCTGAACGGTTCCGTCGGACGACGTGTAGCGCGTCTGGCCCGCGCGCATCGCTGCGATCGCGGCTTCGATGACATGATCAGGGGTATCGAAATCAGGCTCGCCGGTCGCAAGCGAGATCAGGTCGACACCTGCCGAGATAAGCTCTCGCGCTTTTCTCGATGCTGCTTCGGAAGCGGAAGCTTTGACGCGAGACAGGCGAGCGGCAGTGAGTTGCATACGACGACTCCGGGATTCGTCGCTTACAAGGCGACGATTAGATCTGCTCCCGTGCCGTTCCCTCACCTCTGCGCTGCGGCCACTTCGTTGTGGCTCGCCACGACGAAATGATGCATCGTCCAAACCAAGGAGCGCGAATTTAATCGCTCTGTCATGCGATAAGTTTCTGCTAACACCCTGCTTAGATGCGACACATCCGCCTAAAAGAGGATCATCCTCTGCCTAATCTTCGGCACGTGCGCCTATTGACGCTCGTCGCCGAAGGGCTGAGCCTGCGCAAGGCCGCACAGCGATTGAGACTGAGTCAACCTGCTGTGACCCTGGGTCTTCGCGCACTCGAAGAGCACTATGGCGTGCATCTGTTCGAGCGGCGTGCGACGGGGCTCGTCGAGACGGAATTCGGCTCGGCGCTGGTCCGGCGCGCCGGGCGATGCATCTTCTATCTCACGCGCGCATTGTCAAAGTTCTGTCCGGATCCCGATCGCCCCTCGACCGCGCGCCTGGAACGCTTGCTCAATCTGTTGACGGTGTCACAGGTCCGCGCCCTGACGGCGATGGATGAGTTCGGTGGCTTCCGGAACGCCGCCGAGCACATCGGCTTGAGCGTGCCGTCGGTCCATCGCGCGATCGGCGGCCTTGAAGCTGCCGTCGGCGCCAAGCTGGTCCATCGGGCGAAATACGGCGGGTCGCTCAACGACGTCGGCCACGAGATCGCGATCCTGTTCAGCCTGGCGCTGCGGGAGCTCCGCTTCGCTGATGCCGACATGAGCGCACTCAATGGGCAGCTGGAAGGCACGATCGCAGTCGGCTGCGTCCGCGTCACGGCGGCCGTGCTTCTCCCAACCACCATCCAGAAATGCGTCGAAGCGTTTCCCCGCATCCGCTTCCTGGTCGAGCAGGATCACTACCAGGACATGCTCGAACACCTGAGAGCCGGCCGGCTCGACTACCTCTGCACCACGGTTCGGCCCGACATCCCGCGCGAATTCAAGTCGGAGAAGCTGTTCGCCAGCGAGCTTTGTATCGTTTGCGGGCCGAACCATCCGCTGGCGAACGAAACCAACCTCGACGGCAAGACGCTTGCATCATTTCCCTGGATCGGCGCCCAGCCCAGTACCGGCGCCGCGGCGCGGATGGCAGCGATGTTCGAGCTGGAAGGCATGCCTCCACCAGCCGCGGCCGTGACCACGCTTGAATTTTCGCTAGTCCAGTCTCTCCTGTTCCAGACCAACTTCCTGGCGCTGGCCACGCGCAGCAATCTCGGCGTTGACTATGCCTTGTCCGGTCTGCGCATCCTGCCAAAGGCGGTCCCGAACTCTCACCGCGATGTCTGGTTGCTGTCGCGCCGCGACCTGGAGCCGACTGCGATCCAGAAGGAATTCGTACGGGTACTTCGCGCGACAGCAGATCTGCCCTGAGCGAAGTACCGGAGCATCCGTCATCCAGCCGCCAACTCCAGAATCCGGCCTGGCTCTTCGCCCTTGGTGGCAAACGCAGAGCCACGAAGCTTGAGCCGAGCGACGACGCTCTGATTCCATTGCGGGACGGCAGAACCATCGCGCTTCGTTTCGGCTTGCGGCTAGTGCATGATCTGTCGCAGGAATGCACGCGTGCGCTGGTGCTTGGGATTCGAGAAGAACTCCTGAGGCAATCCCTCCTCGACGATGAGGCCGGCGTCCATAAAGACGACCCGGTCCGCAACGGTGCGGGCAAATCCCATCTCGTGCGTCACGCACACCATGGTCATCCCCTCTCGCGCGAGCGAGACCATCACGTCGAGCACCTCCTGGACCATTTCTGGATCCAGCGCTGACGTCGGCTCGTCGAACAGCATGATCTTCGGCTTCATGCAAAGTGCTCGCGCAATCGCGACGCGCTGCTGCTGTCCGCCCGACAACTGACTCGGATATTTGTCCGCATGCTCGGCGATCCGCACCCGCGCCAGAAACTGCCGCGCCGTTGCTTCGGCTTCCGGCTTGGGGATCCTGCGGATCTTGACCGGCGCGATCATCAGGTTCTGCAGCACAGTCAGATGCGGAAACAGGTTGAACTGCTGAAACACCATTCCGACATCGCGGCGTACCAGGTCGACGTTCTTGGTGGAGTGATCAAGCTCCACCCCGTTCACGATAATCCTTCCGTCCCGATGCTCCTCCAGCCGGTTAATGCAGCGGATCATGGTCGACTTGCCAGAGCCGGATGGACCACACACCACCACGCGCTCGCCCCGTGCCACCGAAAAATCGATTCCCTTCAACACCTGGGTCGCACCGTACCATTTGCTGACGCCCCGCAGAGCGATCACGGGGGCCGCGGTTTCAGTGTCGCCGGTCATCGATGTCTCCGTGCCTGTCATGCGGCCATCCAGCCGCCGTCGACGAGAATGTTCTCTCCGGTGATGAAGGTGGCATCGTCGGAAGCCAGAAACAGTGCCGTGTTTGCCACGTCGTCAGGCACGCCCAGGCGCGGCATCGGCGTCCGGCTGCTGGAATAATTCATCCAGCGCGGCTCCGCCGCACGCCCCGGCTTGCCGGTCACGATTTTCCCAGGCGCGACGGCGTTGCAGACGATATGATCCTTCGCGTAGTCCACCGCGATCTGCCGGGTGATGTAGACCACGCCGGACTTCGAAGTGCCGTAGGCAATATCCTCCGGGCAGGCGATCATGCCGTGCTGGGACGAGATATTGACGATCCGTCCGCGTACGCCGTTGTGTACGTCCTGCCTCAGCATCGTCGCAATCGCTGCCTTGCTCATCAGGAATACGCCGGTGAGATTGACCGCAAACGCCCGGTTCCACTCCGCGAGGCTGGTTTCGAGCAATGGCTTGCCGATGCCGATGGCAGCATTGTTCACGAGACCATCGAGCCGGCCAAATTTCTCCACGGCGAGCGCAACCGCCTGCCCCGTATCGGCCTCGGAGGAAACGTCGGTGCGAATGAACTCCGCCTCGTAGCCGTCTGCCCGCAGCCGATCGATGGTCGGCACGCCGCCCTCGCGAACATCGGTGGTGACATCGGCGATAACCAGCCGCGCGCCTTCGGCCGCGAACCGACACGCGATGGCACGCCCGATGCCAGACGAGGCGCCGGTGATCACGATGGACTTGCCGAGTAACCGCCCCGTCATGACGTACCTCCAGAGGCTGGGCCATCGAGACCCATCCAAGACAGATAATCCGCTGCCGCCGCGTCCACGGGATAGGCCGGGTTGAACCCGGTATCGCACACGAGACGCGCAATGCTCATCGGCGCGCGGTCAACAGGCAGGTTGTAGCGGATGCCGGCAGCCTCGCCCGGCTCGGCGTAGCGCCAGCGGAAATCCGGAAAGCGGGCTGCCAGCGCGCGGCACCAGTCCTGCAGATCTGACGGGCAACCGCCACCGACGTGATAGATCGCATGGCCCAGGGCCGCATCGATGGCGACCGCAGCGATACCGGCGGCGGCATCGCGCGAGTAGATCCAGTCGGCACGCATCGCGCGCGGCAGCACTGCTTCGTGGCCAGACCTGAGCGCCTGCAGGACCTGGTGGTGCGGGCTGAGCGCATCGCGCACCTGGGTCGGCCATTCCCAGGGACCATAGACCGGCCCGAGCCGGACGATCCGCGTGTCACAGCCGTGGAGATGCGCGATCCTGATCGCCGCCTGTTCCGCCGCAAGCTTGCTGATACCGTAGAGTGCGGCTGGCGCCGGATGACTGATCTCCTCCTCAAAACAGCCTGAGGGGGCAGGTGCAGAAAACCCGTAGACGGCCACGGAGCTCACCACAACGATACGTCGAATTCCGCCATGCGCGATCGCGCGCTCCATCAGGTTGACGGTGCCCCCGATATTGATGTCGACGATCCGGCGCGCGTCCTTGCGCTCGCGCTGCTCGTTCGGTGTCACTGCGGCCGCGTGCACCACGCGGTCGATCGGCGCGGCCGCGAGCGCCGCGTCGAGATCGGCCCGGTTTGTGACATCGCCGCTGACATACACCGCGCCCGCAAGCTCGGGTCGCGCGAGCAACTCAGTCGGAGCCGCCGGCAAGTCGAACAGCACGACGCGCTGACCCGCCGCCAGCAGACGCTCTGCCAGCGCAAGCCCGACGAATCCGGCACCACCCGTGATCAGCGTGGCCATGGCTTACCGTGCCGCGAGGGCCTGCCGCTCCAGACGCGCAACCCAACGCGCAATCGGATACAGCAGGACGAAGAAGATCACCGCAGCCGCCATCAGCGGCGTCGGATTATAGGTCTGCTCCTGAGCGACACGCGCCGAGCGCAGAAGTTCGGGCAACGCGACCAGCGCGCCGATCGAGGTGGTCTTGACGAGCTCCAGTGAATTGCTGGCCAGCGGCGCCAGCACATTGCGTACGGCCTGCGGCAGGACGATGTAGAGCACGACATGCAAAGGCCTGAAGCCCAGCGCGCGCGCCGCGTCGTACTGGCCGCGAGGCACGGACTCAATGCCCGCGCGAAAAATCTCGCCATAATAGCCGGAATTGTTGAGCACGATCGCGAGAACGGCGGCAGCAAAACCGCCCAGGGTCAACCCGAGGAACGGCAGGCCGTAGAACACCAGAATCAGCAGCACGACCACCGGAAACGCCCGAAAGAGATCGATATAGACCAGCAGGGCAACGTTCAGCCAGCGATGATGGAAGCTGTAGGCCACGGCGATGGACAGGCCCAGCAGGAGGCCGAGCGGCAGAGCCACCAGCGCCAGCGCGATGGTGTAAAGCACACCCTGCAGCAGTAGCGGATAGACCCGCATCAGTGCGTCGACATCGGCAAAATTGTCTAGCAGCGCTTGCATGGTCTTTTCAACGTCCCTGCGCTGATCGCCGCTCGATCCAGCGGCTGGCAATCACGAGTGGCAGAAAGAACAGCACGTAGAAGGCCGCGGCGAGCGTGAGTGGCGAGGGATTTGCGACCATCGCAGTTACGCTCTGCGCCTGCCCCAGCGTCTCCGGCAACGACACCGCGGTGCCCAGAGCAGTGCCCTTGCTGATCGAGATCGCCCGGTTGGTCAGAAGCGGCACCGACAGCCGGAAGGCCTGAGGCAGGATGATCTGCAGCAACGTGCGCACCCGCCCAAACCCGAGAGCGCTCGCGGCATCCCACTGTCCGCGGGGCACGGCCATGATAGCCGACCAGAATATCTCACTGCTGAACGCCGACAGCACCATCGCCAGCGACAGCACCGTGGTCACGAACGGCGAAAGGGTGAGCCCCACATACGGCAGGCCGAAATAGATGAACACGATGATGACGAGTTGCGGCAGCGTCCGCAGTACGTCCACGTAAACAACGATCAACGCATTCAATGGCCGCAGGTTGGCACAACGCAGCAGCGCCAGCAGCAGCCCCGTCGCGATGCCGAACACGATAATCAGCAGCGCGACGGCAACGGTCACCCGAAAACCCGCCAGCACGTCCGGAAACGCGAGCGCGATGACCTTCGGGTTGAAATAGTACTCGAGAATGCGGTCCATCGGCTGTCACCGTGTGGCAGCCGGACCGCTTCCGCGATCCGGCCGTGATGCCAGCTACTTCTTGCAGGCTGGAATATGGGCGGCCGGCTCGAAGCCCTTGAAGCCGGGAGGCCCGTAGCCGAAATACACCGTCTCGATTGCCGAGCCGGCATCCGGAGCGCCCCCGTACCACTTCTCGTGCAGCTTGCGCAGCCGCCCGTCGAGTTTCATGCATTCGATCACGTTCTCGACCTTGTTACGATACTCGGTGTCCTCCAGGCGGAACGCATAGGCGAAGTTGCGCCCATTGAAGTCCTTGTAGCCAACCTTGATCGCCTTGTTCTGACTGGCGGCATACACGGTTGTGGGGATTTCGTTGAGCGCAGAGAATGCGCGCCGGGTCAGCACGGCCTGCACGCTGTCCGGAAAGGTGTCATAACGCTGCACCTCGAATCCGTACTTCTCGGCATTCGCTGTTGCCCAGGTGTCCGAGATGGTGCCGCGGTTCACTGCCACCGCCTTGCCCTTCAGATCGTCAAAGCCCTTCATCTCGTCGGCGGAGCGAACCAAAAAGCCGTTTCCGGTAGTGAATAGCGGCTCGGTATAGAGCATCCGCTCGGAGCGTTCGGCTGTCAGATTCAGCGGGTTGACCAGGAATTCGACCCGCTTGGCAAACAATGCCGCAAATAATCCGGAGAAGTTGATATCCACGATCTCGACCTTCGGACGGCCGAGCTCCTTGCCGATCTCGTTGATCAGATCCACGCCGAAGCCTTCAGGACCGCTCGTGCCTCGCACCATCCATGGTGCGACACCGAAATCAGACGCGACAACCAGCGGCTTGTCCGAGGGGTGATCGGCCTCCTGGGCACGAGCCTGAATCCAGCCCGCGAACTGGACCCCGGCCATAGTCAGCGCGATTGCAAGAAGCTTCGATCGGAGCGTCATCGGTCGGGTCCTTCCATGGGTCAAGACTTTCGGGGTTGTGCGGGATGGTTGGCAATCCAATGCCGGGCGATATCGGCGCGTCGGCACACCCACACCGCGTCACGCGTCGCAACGTGGTCAAGAAAGCGCGCGAGACCCGCAGCCCGGCCCGGATGACCAACGATCCGGGTGTGGAGGCCTACCGACATCATCTTCGGCGCGGTCGTGCCTTCAGCATGGAGCATGTCAAAGGCGTCCTTCAGATAGACGAAGAAATCGTCGGCGGTCGTCATCGCGCCACGGATGAACTTGGCGTCGTTGTTGACCAGACCATAGGGGACGACCAGGTGCGGCTTGCCGACGACCGTGGTCCAGTACGGCAACTCGTCATTGTAGGCATCGGAATCGTAGAGGAAGCCCCCCTCCTCGGCCACCAGCCGGCGGGTATTCACTCCGGCCCCGTAGCGGCAATACCACCCGAGTGGTCGCTCGCCGGTGGTCCGGGTCAGGCTTGCCACTGTCTTGCGGATCCGCTCGCGCTCCTCATCCTCGCCAAGATGTTGATGTCGCTCCCAGCGCCAGCCGTGCGCACACACATCGTATCCAAGCTCGCGGATGGCCGCTGCCGCCTCCGGATTGCGCTCCAGCGCAAGGGCGCACCCCATGACGGTGGCCGTCATGCCGCGCTCGGAGAGCAACCGGATCAGCCGCCAGAAACCGACGCGGCTGCCGTACTCGAACATCGATTCCGCAGCGAGATCGGGCCCTTCAAAGCCTCCCCCGCCGCCCTCCGTCAGCGCAGCCTCGGTGACGCCGTCGCCATCGGCAAACGAAGCCTCCGATCCTTCTTCGTAATTGAGGCAGATGTTGAGCGCGATGCGAGCGCCGCCGGGCCACTTCGGATCGGGCGGGTTGCGCCCATAGCCGATGAAATCGCGATTCTGGTCGGCTTGCGCGGTCATGATCGTTACCTTCTACGAAGCTGCCGGCGGCATAACGATGGTCACGGCGACATCGAGACCGAAGAAAACATCGTCGTTCTGCTGGCCCGTCACACCCATCGCCACCGCGAACTCCATAGGGGCGTCAAGCACGGTCATCGGATGATGCCACACATTGCGCGCGTAAGTGACGATCTGGTCGGGACCCGCGATGAATCCGCGCAGCGTCGCCAGATCAGGATCTCCGTCGGATGTCGCAGCGCAGACGACGGCGAGATAGCGCGTGGAGCCGAGCGGCACGAAGGTCTGCGCCGAAAAGGGGTGGCGCTCGAGTGTGGTCGCCCGCAGCGGAAGCTGACCGAGCGCGGCCGCGCCGCTGATCCAGAGTGAAAATGACTTCGCCTCGTCGGCACAGTTCAGCATGGTCGGAAGGTAACGCCGTCGCTCGCCTGTCGGGCGCGAGACCACGTCGCCGAAGGGCGCAAAGGCCGCCGCGGACAGCGGCTCGAGCGAAACTGTGTACGAAGGAGAATAGTTCACTGAAAGCTCTGGTCCGGACACCGATGCAGATCAATCTGGTTTGTAATACCAGTGGTATACCATAGGAGCTTAGAGGTATCGCCTTGTCAAGGCCGCGAGCCGTGACCTCAACGCAGGGCAGCAATCGAGAGTTAAAAGCCGGGAGGGAATGCGGCGGGCCAAAACAGCCTCGCGCCGGCCGGGACGGGGCAGAGGCGATCAGCCGTGACTGTCGGGCAAAAATATCCCGAACGTCTCCAGCATCCCCTGGCGGACGTTGGCCAGATGCTGGATCATCGCGTGGCGCGCCACTGCGGCGTCCCGCTTGATGATCGCATCGACAATCGCGAGGTGTTCACGACAGGCGGGCAACAACCGCTCGGGACGGCGCTCCACATTGCACATCCTGATCTTGCGGCGGGTCTCTCCAATGAGCGTGGCAAGAGAGCGGTTGCCGCAGTGGCTGGCAATCTGGTCGTGAATCTCGTCATCCAACGTCCAGTGCCTGGCCTTGCTGATCTCGGCGGTGGACAGGATCTTCTCGAGGCTGGCCTTGATCGGCTGCAGCACATCGAGGCCGATACGGGTTGCAGCCAGCGAGGCTGCCTCGCTTTCCAGAATGAGCCGCAGATGAATTAATTCGAGCAACTCGGCGATACCGATGTTGCGCACGATCACCGAGCCGTTCGAAAGTTGTTCCAACCTGCCCTCGCCGAGCAGACGGCTGATTCCGGCGCGTAGCGGAGTGCGCGACACCTTCAGACGAAGCGCAAGCCGTCGCTCCTCGATGACCTCGCCCGGCGCAAGTTGTCGCGATTCAATCAGATCCAGCAGCTTTCGATAGGTCGTGTCGGTGACGTTGCCATCCGACCGCAGACGCTTCGGTGCCTCTGCTGCCGTTGCACGCGAAGGATTTGTCGCGGATAAACGTTTGCGCGCAATCGACTTGGTCACGTTCAATCCTCAGGGCGCCGTTCGCCAATAGCGGTTAATAATCGTGCTACCGCGGCTTGTCGAGATACAACGCGACCCTGGCTCTGCGATAAGCCGGGTGTATCCGGTTGGGATACCGCTGGTATGTTCTTCTCCGTTCCCCGCGCGCGACCGGCGGCAATCGTCGTCCGGCGCGCCGCGCTCATAAAGGGCGCAAGGTCGGCGCCATCGCCGGCGGCAATGATGGCGAAAAGCCAGCTCGCGCCACGGAAGCCGAGCTTGGCGCGTTTGCCGCTTTAAGGGATACGCCGGCTACGCCGAGATATTGGCCGACCTCGCCATCGGCCGGCCCATCAGATACCCCAGCGTAGCGCCGCGGTGTGGACTGGGGCGTCCCACAATTCTTTCGCCTGACCGTCGAGCACTGAGACGGTGATCGAGGCACCGGCCATGTCGAGAGACGTCACGTAGGAACCCGTCAGGAAGCGCGTCGCCGTGATTCCTGCTCCGTCCAGAATGCGCTTGGCGCTGTTGACCATCAGGTACAGTTCGATCAGCGGCGTTGCGCCAAATCCGTTGACCAGAAGCAGCACTTCGCTGCCCTTGCCCGGTGCGAGATCGCCCAGGATCGCGTTGAGCATCTCGGCAGCAATGGCATCGGCGGATGCCATCGGCACCCTGCGGCGACCCGGCTCGCCGTGAATACCGACACCCATTTCCATTTCATTGTCAGCCAGCGTGAAGTTCGGCCGGCCCGCCGCCGGAACGGTACACGGCAGCAACGCCACGCCCATCGAGCGGGTGCGCTGGTTGACGTCATCGCCGAGCGTCTTGAGCGCGGCGAGCGGCATCCCCCTTTCAGCAGCGGCGCCGACCATCTTTTCAACGATCAGCGTGCCTGCGACGCCACGACGTCCGGTCGTGTAGGTCGATTTCTCGACCGCGACATCGTCGTTGGTCACGACGCTTGCAACCTCACGCCCGGCCATCTCGGCGGCCATGGTGAAATTCATGACATCGCCTTCGTAGTTTTTGACGATGAAGAGCACGCCTGCCCCTGTATCGACCGCCTCCGCGGCCTCTATCATCTGATCCGGCGTTGGCGAGGTGAAGACCTGGCCCGGACAGGCGGCATCGAGCATGCCGTGGCCGACAAAGCCGGCATGAAGCGGTTCATGGCCGGAGCCACCTCCCGAGACGAGCGCGACCTTGCCCGGCTTCAGACTGCGGCGGCGTACGAACTTCCGCTCGGCGCCGAGCAGCAGGATATCGGCATGAGCTGCCGCCAACCCATCGAGACTCTCTTCGAGCACCGTGTCGGCGCTGTTGATCAGCTTTTTCATGGCGTCCTCCCGGTTATCGTTTTTTGCAGTTTCGAATTCGTCAGCCGATGCTTTCGGCGTAGCGGGCGAGTTGGGCAGCAAAGTCGACGATGAGCTGCTCCAGCGCGCGGTTCTTCTTGTCGTCGCCGAGATCAGGCACCGTCACGGTCACGACGCGGGTGCGCGCCTCGCGGTGGGCGCCGCGCAGCCGCCCCGGATGCGCGCGCCCATAGGCTTCGACGAACGCGGCACGCTCGGTACCGGAGAGATGGCAGACCTCGAAGATGATCGCGACATGCTTGGCCGGGATCGGCACCAGATAGGCCGGATTGGTAATCTGGCTGACGAAGGAGCGGTTCTTGCCGAGCGCCGCCGCGAGCTTCAACCGTGTCCCCGATGGCCGGTTGTCGAGGGCCCGCTGCAGGATGAGCTTGTAGTCCGCGACATTGCTGTCGCCCGGCCGGCTTGTGTCCTCGCCTGCGTCGTCGCTCATGCGGTCACCCCGGCAATGGCGGCCTTGAGCCGCGCCACCGCAATCGGCGAGACCGAGAGAGTCGTCAAGCCTGTCGCCAGCAGCGCGTTCGTCAAGCGCGTCTCCGCCGCGGCATCGCCGCAGAGCGAGACCTCGACACCACGCTTGCGTCCGGCCTCGACCGTCCGCGCGATCAGTGCCAACACCGCAGGATGGCCGGCATCGTTGAGGCCGGCGACAGCGCCGATGTCGCGCGCCGCAGCCATTGTGTACTGGGTCAGATCGTTCGACCCGATGGAATAGAACGCCGCGCCGAAGTCCTCTGCACACAACGCGGCCGACGGGACCTCGACCATGATGCCGAGCGGCGGCCGGGCGCAGGCGATACCCTCCGCCGTGAGGGCCGCAAACTCCGTGTCCAGCATGGCATTGGTGCGATCGAGCTCCGAGGGGATCGCGACCATCGGCAGCATCACCTTCAGCGTCCCATGGACGGCCGCCCGGCACAACGCCCGCAACTGCACGCGAAACACCTCCGGCCGCGCCAGCGAGAGCCGGATCCCGCGCAAGCCCAGGAATGGATTGCGCTCGCCATCGACCGTCACGCCGGGGATTGGCTTGTCTCCGCCGGCATCAAGCGTGCGGATCGTCACCGGCCGCCCTGCGGCCCATTCGAGAATGCGGCGGTAGACCGCGTATTGCGCATCCTCGCCGGGCAGGCCTCTTGATCCCTCGAACAGAAACTCCGTCCGCACGAGGCCGATGCCGTCGCAGATGGCGGGATCAAGGCCCGCGAGATCTTCTGGCGCAGCGACATTGAGAAGGACGGCGATACGCCGGCCATCGGCCGTCAGCGCCGGCTTGAGACGACCCGCGTCGGCAGCAATCTGCGCCGCATTCGCTGCCGCCATGCGGTGCTCGAACAGGCGGCGCGTTTCGGGCTGGGGATCGAAGATCACCGTGCCGGTATCGCCATCGACCATCGCCAGCGACGGCGGCTGTCCATTCCATGGCAATGGCCCCAGTCCGACCACCATGGGAGCGCCGCGCGATCGCGCGAGCATCGCGACATGCGACGACGGCGACCCGCTAGCGAGTGCAATGGCGCCGCCGCGGGTCCAGTCAACGGCGAGGAACGTCGACGGGGAAATATCATCACCCGTAACGACGGAATCACCGGAGATCTTTGCGATCGTGTTTGCGCCAGTCAGCCCGGCAAGCACGCGGTCGCGAATGTCGACCAGATCGGCAGCACGAGCCCGGAAGTATTCTTCATCCGCGGCGCGATAGCCGGCGATCTCCGCATCGAGTGCTGTGCGCCAGGCCTCATCGGCAGCCGTACCGGTCGCGATAGCTTCGTAAGCCCCCTCCGCAAGCGCATCGTCACCGAGCATCGCGACCTGGAACTCCAGGATCTCCGCAGCCTCACCATGAACCGTCGCGATCAGCTCTGCGAGCTCTGCTGCAGCCCCATCGATCGCCGCCTTCAGCGCTGCGGCCTCCTGCGCGGAATCGCCCTTCGCCGCCCTGCTCGCCACTTCAGTCGTCAGCACGGAGACCGGACCGATGGCGAGGCCTGGCGAGGCGGGATGGCCGGTGAGGTAGATCTCGCCCACGATTCTATGCCTCGCCGAAACCGTCATGCACCAGCGCCAGCATGGCCGCGAGCGCCGCGTCGCCATCGGGACCGGCGACACGAAAATGCAGCGTTGCGCCCTGCGGCGCCTTCACACGCATCACTTTCACCGGGCTCTTGGCATCGGTCCAGGGACCCTCGGCAGCAAGCGCAATTTCGATCTTTGCCGTAAAACCCTTCGCGCATTGCGTGAGCTTCACCGATGGCCGCGCGTGCAGGCCGACCGGATTGACGAGGACCGCCGAAGCGGTCAGCGGCGCAAACGTCTGGGCCGCCCGGTTGGCGTTGGCATCATGCATAGAATTCCTCCGCACTGCGCTTGACGGCGGCAAGCGACGAGCCGCCCGAAGATTCGGTCGCCGCGATCACAGCCCCCTCGACCACCGGGGCATTACAAACCAGCACGCGCGCGCGCCGGTCTTCAGGGAGCATCTCGACCGCCATTTCCGAATTGGTCTCGGCACCGCCGAGATCGACAAGGATCGCGACGCCTGCCGGTGACCAGGCCGTCTCGATCGCCTCGAGGATTCCTGCAACGTTCGTACCGAGCCCGCCATCGACATCGCCACCGGTCCAGGCCAGCGGCACTGCGTCCCCGACCATCTGGCGCACCATATCGGCCGCGCCTTCCGCGATCTTCGGCGAATGCGACACAATGACAATTCCGACGTTGCTCATGTATTGACCTCGAATTCCAGTGTCTCGACTGCTGCGCCGATCAGAAGGGACGCCGAGCGCGAGCCCGGGTCCATATGACCGATGGAACGTTCGCCAAGAAACGACGCGCGGCCGCGAATCGCCTGCATCGGCGTGGTGCGAACGGCCGCTTGCGCAGCCTCCGCCGCGATTGCCTTGGCATCGCCGCCTCCCGCCAGAACGGCGTGCACAGGCACCAGGACATCCAGCAGCGTCTTCTGTCCCGCCTCCGAACGGCCACGCGCCTTGACGGCCTCGATCGCCTTCTCCGTCGCCGCGATCAGATCGGCCCGGCTCGGTCGTTCCGGAAGCGCCTTGCCCAGTTCCATGAAGAAGGTTCCGACCAACGGCCCTGAAGCACCGCCGACCTTCATCACCAACGTCATTCCAATCGCCTTCAGCATTTCCGGGAGCGACTTGTCGGCAAGGCCCGGCAATGCCGCGAGCACGGCCTCGAAACCTCGCTTCATGTTCAGGCCGTGATCCCCATCGCCAATCGCCTGGTCGAGGCTCGTCAACTCGTCCGCGTGCTCGATCACTGACCCTGCCAGCGCTCGCACCAATCTCTCCCTGGCTACCCGATCAAGGCTCATGCCGCTACCCTCCCGCCCTTCGCATCGAAAAACAGCGGCTTGTTCAGACGGAGTGACACAACGTCTCCGGCGCCAAAGCCCGCCTCGGGATCCGCCAGGGTCACAACCGGCCGACCGGCGAGGTCGAGATGGAGATGGCTCTGGTCGCCAAGATGTTCGACCCGCTTGACAGTCGCCGAGACGTCGCCGCCACCGCGCGCGATCGTCAGGTGCTCGGTCCGCGCGCCGATGGTCTCGACGCCGGTTGGCGCGCCGGCGAACAGGGCCGCCGGCAGCAGATTGATCGTCGGCTGGCCCAGCCGCGCCGCGACATGCGCGTTGATCGGGTTCTCGTAGATCTCCCGCGGCGTGCCGATCTGCATCAGCCGCCCGCCTTCGAGCACGCCGATGCGCGACGCCATGGTCATCGCCTCGGTCTGGTCGTGGGTGACATAGAGAATTGTCGCGCCGAGGTCGACCTGGATCCGCTTGAGCTCGAGGCGGAGCTCGCCGCGCAGCTTGGCATCCAGCGAGGAGAGCGGCTCGTCCATCAGATAGATCGAGGGCGAACGGACCAGCGCCCGGCCGATCGCGACACGCTGCATCTGCCCGCCCGACAGCTGCGTCGCCTTGTTATCCAGCTTGGTCTCGATGTGAAGCAGACGCGCCACCTCCTGCACCTTCACGCGGATGTCAACTTCGGGCACGCGGCGGGTCGGCGCACGCAACGCGAAAGCCATGTTCTCGAACACGGTGAGATGCGGGTACAGCGAATATTGCTGGAAGACGAAGGCGACGTCGCGATCCGCCGGCGCATCACCGGTCACGTCACGCCCGTCGATACGGATCGAGCCAGAGTCCGGCTGCTCCAATCCGGCGATCAGGCGCAATGCCGTAGTCTTGCCGGCACCGGTCGGCCCGAGCAATGCCACGAACTCGCCATCGCTCACGGTCAGCGACAGATCGCTCAGGGCTTGAGTCTTGCCAAACGCCTTGGAGACGGCCTTGATCTCGACCTCAGCCATGCGCACCTCCTTCGTGCAGCGCGGTGCGAATCGCGCGGCCGGATGCCTTATCGAAGATCGACAGCGTATCGGGCCGAAAGTCGAGTCCGACAGTCTCGCCGGTCCGAAACGATCTGCTGCTGGGTGAACGAGCCTTAAGCGCACCGTAATGCGTCGTCACAGTCACGATCTGCGTCGTACCCAGATATTCCGTGCCATAGACCTCGCCGCGCACCATGCCGCGATCGGTGAAGCGCACATGCTCGGGCCGCACCCCGAGCACGAGTTCACTCTCCACCATCGCCTCGCGCGCCGCAGGAATGACCACATCGCGCTCGCCGAGCCTGATCGCCTCTGCACCGGTCTGCAGACCGCCGCGGAACGGCAGGAAATTCATCGGCGGCGAGCCTATGAAGTCGGCGACGAAGAGCGAAGCCGGCCGGTCATAGATGTCGCGCGGGCTCGCGACCTGCTCGACGACGCCGTTGTTCATCACCGCGATCCTGTCAGCCATCGCCATGGCCTCGAGCTGGTCATGGGTGACATAGACGGTCGTCGCTCCCAGGCGGTCATGCAGGGCGCGCAACTCATGGATCATGGCCTCCCGCATCTCGGTATCGAGCGCGCCGAGCGGCTCGTCCATCAGGAAGCATTTTGGCTTGCGCACGATCGCCCGTCCCAGCGCGACGCGCTGCCGGTCGCCGCCGGCAAGGCCTGAGACGGAGCGGTCGAGCAGGTGCGATATCCGCAGGATGCGCGCGGCCTCGACCACCCGCCGGTCGCGCTCGGCCGCACCGATGCCCTCGCATTTCAGGGGAAAGCCGATGTTGCGCCGGACATTCATGTGCGGATAGAGCGCGAAGAGCTGGAACACGAAGGCGATATCGCGCGCAGATGCGCGGTTCATCGTCACGTCTTCCCCGTCTAGCCTGATCGTGCCTGCTGTCGGCAGCTCCAGGCCGGCGATCATGCGGAGCGTGGTCGTCTTGCCGCAGCCGGAAGGTCCGAGCAGGCAAAGGAACTGGCCGTCCTCCACCGTGAAGCTGGCGGACTTGACGGCATGAAATGCACCGAAGGACTTGTCGAGCGCCTCGACCTTGATCTGTGCCATCGCCCCTACTCCCGGACCTTCGACACGATGGTGAACATCACCGTGCCAAACAGGGTCGTGGCAAACGACCAGGAATACAGCGTCAGAGAGAATGGCTGCATCAGCATCACAACACCGGCGGCGATGATCGTTGTCGCCACGGCTTCGAGCGGACCACGCCGAAGAACACGGTCCGCAAGACCGCGACGCACGATGGATGAAGTGGCATCGATGCTCATTTGCGGACCGCTCCAAAGGTGATGCCGCGAAGCAGATGCTTGCGCAGAAGCACCGTGAACACCACGATCGGCACCAGGAACAATGTCGTGCCGGCGGCCACTGCGGGCCAATCCTGTCCACCCTCGCCGATGATGATCGGAATGAATGGCGGCGCCGTCTGCGCGTTACCTGAAGTGAGAAGCACGGCGAAGGCGTATTCGTTCCAGGCGAAGATCAGGCAGAAGATTGCGGTTGCCGCGATTCCCGTGGTGGCCTGCGGCAGCACCACCTTCACGAAAGCCTGGAAGCGGGTGTAACCGTCGATCATCGCCGCTTCCTCGTACTCGCGCGGGATTTCGTCGATGAACCCCTTGAGCAGCCAGACCGCGAGCGAGACGTTGACCGAAGTGTAGAGCAGGATCATGCCGAGCCTGGTGTCCGACAAACCGATGGTGCGGTACATCAGATAGATCGGGATCGCGACCGCGATTGGTGGCATCATCCGGGTCGATAGAATAAAGAAGAGCAAATCGTCTTTCAGCGGCACGCGGAACCGCGAGAAGCCATAGGCCGACAGAGTACCGAGCGCGACGGCGAGCACCGTCGAGCCGAACGCGATGATCAGCGAATTGACGAAGCGCGGCACATAATTCGACGGACCGGCGACCACCATGTTGCGGTCGCGTGCGATGCTGTCGCAAAGCCCCTGCGGCGGCCCCAGCGAGCGGATGAATTCCGGCGTCTGGCGCGAGCGGGTCGTGAACAGATTGCAGAAGCCTTCGAGCGACGGCTTGAACATCACCTTCGGCGGATAGGAGATCGCATCATCAGGCGACTTGAATGCGGTGAGCATGATCCAGACCAGCGGGATCATGGTGATGATGGCGTAGAGCACGACGAGCGAGCCGGCAAAGCGCCGCGTCGTGGCCGACGGCTCGACGACCGAATGGGCTGTGGTGGCTGATGTCATCGGCTTTTCACCTTGTTCAGCGCCTTCACATAGATATTGGCGAGACCGAAGACCGTCACGAACAGGATGATCGCGAAGGCCGAGGAATAGCCGGTGCGCCAGCTCTCGAACGCCGCACGCTTGAGCGTGATCGAGGCGACTTCCGTGGTCGATCCCGGCCCGCCGCCGGTGAGCAGGTTGACCATGTCGAACATCTTGAAATTCTCGATGCCGCGGAACAGCACCGCCAGCATGATGAACGGCAGCGCCATCGGCAGCGTAATCGACCAGAACTGCCGCCATTTCGACGCGCGATCGACCTCGGCGGCCTCATAGATGTAATCCGGGATCGAACGCAGACCGGCAAGACAAATCAGCATCACGTAAGGAGTCCACATCCAGGCATCGACGATGACGATGGCCCAGGGGCTCAGCGTGACGTCGCCCAGCATCTGGAAGGACGAGGCGGCGCGGCCGGTGAAGAAGGCGACCACGTAATTGAACAGGCCGATCTGCGGCTGGTACAGGAACGTCCAGAAATTGCCGACGACGGCGGGCGACAACATCATCGGCAGCAGGATGATCGTGGTCCACATCCCGTGGCCGCGGAACTTCTTGTCGATGAGATAGGCCAGGCCAAATCCGAGGACGGTCTCGATCACCACGGTCCAGATCACGAAATGCGCGGTGACCTGCATCGCCGCCCAGATATCGGGGTCGGTCAGGATCGACTGGTACCAGTCGGCACCCAGCCAGATCGTCGGCACGTTGGCCCTGTTGGCGCGGTAGTTCGTGAACGACAGATAGATCGTCCAGAGCAGCGGGAAGATATTGATCGCCAGCAACAGCACGATCGTCGGCGTGATGAAGAGCCAGGCGAGCGTCCTGTCCGACAGGCCCCGGATACGACGCGCCACGCCTGGGCGGACCATGACGGCCCGATATGTGATCCGCGATGAGGCACTCAATTCGTTCATTGCAGCGACCGATCCTGGCACCCGGAGCCGACGATGCGACGGTTCCGGTCATCTCGAAGGAAACCCGGAGCGCGAGCGCACGCGCGCTCCGGGCAGCTACTTCAGAACTTCTTGCCTTCTTCCTTGAAGATCGCCTTCCAGTCCTTCACCAGACCGTCGAGCGCTTCCTGCGCGGTGCCTTTGTCGGCCACCACATAGTCATGCACGCGCTTCTGCTCGGCTTGCAGCAGCTGGGCGTAGGATGGCTCGGCCCAGAAGTCGACGACCATGCCCATCGATTGCAGGAACTCCTTGGCGAAGGGCGCGCTGTTCGGGAAGCTCGGGTCGTTCAGCACGGACTTCGCACAGGAATAGCCACCGAGCGCCCACCACTTCTTCTGGACGTCACCGCCGGAGAACCACTTGATGTATTGCAGCGCCTCGGCCTGGTTCTTGGAGTAGGAGACCACCGAGATGCCCTGGCCGCCGAGCTGCGTCGCCTGCGCGGCGGGACCGGCCGGATTGACGAAGAAGCCGATCTTGTCGCCGCCGACATTCGGGTCCTTGTAGAGGCCCGGGAAGAAGGCGAAGAAGTTCATCTGCAGCGCGACCTGGCCGGACTTGAAGGCATCAAGTCCCTCCGACATGTAGGAATTGGAGGCGCCGGGCGGCGTGCAGCACTTGTAGAGCTCCTTGTAGGCCTCGAGCCCCTTCACGGCGCTTGCCGAGTTCACGAACCCGTCCATCGCGTAGGGCTTCTTCGGATCGTCGTATTTGAAGCCGTAGTCGTAGAGGTAGTTCGACACGCCCATGGTGATGCCTTCCGAGCCACGCTCGGTGTAGATCGAGGCACCATAGACCTTCTTGCCGTCGATCTCGCGGCCCTGGAAGAATTGCGCGATGTCCTTGAGCTCATCGAGCGTCTTCGGCACGGCGATCTCGCGGCCGTATTTGGCCTTGAAATCCTTCTGCACGTCCGGCCGCGCGAACCAGTCCTTGCGATAGGTCCAGCCGACAGCATCGCCCATCGCCGGGAGCGCCCAGTAGTTCGGCGTGTTCTTCGGCCACTCGGAATAGCCGACCACCGTGGCCGGCATGTAGTCGTCCATGCTGATTCCTTCCTTCTTGAAGAAATCGTTGAGCTTGACGTACTGGCCGTTCTCCGCGGCGCCGCCGATCCATTGTGAATCGCCGATGATGAGGTCGCACAGCGAGCCGTGCGAATTGAGTTCGTTCAGGAATCGATCTGCGTAATTGGTCCACGGCACGAATTCGAACTTCATACCGATGCCCGATTTGGCGGTGAAGTCCTTCGACAATTCGACCAGCGCGTTGGCCGGGTCCCATGCGGCCCAGCACAGCGTGATGGTCTTGCCTTGCGCCTGCGCGGGCGTGGTGCCCGCTCCGACACTGAGCGCGGCGGCAACTGCCCCGCAAGCCACTACAAGCGTCTTCATTGTCCGTTTCATTACACGTTCCCTCCGAGTGGGCCGGCCATCGACATGGCGCGGCTTTCCTACCCGCTCGAATGCTTCGAGCGGAGCGACACAGTCCATGACGAGCTGAACAACTAAACTGGCGTTTCCTCGCGCCACCCGGATTCTATAGGCCCGGCAGGCTCGATTTGTTTAGTGAACCACCAATTACTAAACATTGCAAGCGGAGTCGGCCGATTCTTCGACACCGCGCCCGATCCAGCGCTCGAGCTTTGTGTTGGTCCGGCGATCCCACCAATCCATCATTGGACAAGCGCGGCGCCACTCCTGGCCGTCGTTTGTGCCGAGTTAAGCCGCGACCGAGCCCATCGCGTCGTCGCGCGCTGGCTGATCGCTGGTCGCAAGAAAGGACCGTTTGAAAGCTCTGCTGCGCAAACGCTTTGTCTGGGTAAGTGATCGATATGGTGGGCGCACCAAGGCTCGGACGCCTCTTGGCTTGAAGAGTCGCAGCGACTCACGCCAAATCGCCGCGCACAGGGGGATTTTCAACGATCATGCATCAGCGTCTACACGACCTTCCGCTCGAAGGATTTGCGATCATTGTAGATGGCCGCACAAAGACGACATTTACGACCAGAGAAGGCGCGCACAGAGCGGCCATCGAGCTGAAGGACCGGTTTCCGGCCATTCAGATCAAGATCTATGACGCGGCAGCCAAGCAGGCCGAATTTGCGCGTTGAGGGAATGACCGACGCTTCCTTCACAGTATGAGGCCCCGGCAACTCAGGCCGGGATGCCGCGCACGGTTATCGTGTCGGTATTCTGAGCGATCGTGTTGTCCACGAAGTTCAGCTTGCCAGATTTGCCGTACATGCGGCCGTTGGGCAGCCGGAGCCGGATGACCACGGCCTCCAGACCTCCTTGCAGACCGTAGCGTTCGCGCAGTTCGATCGCGTCAACCACGCCGACAGCGGGCGGAGCGCCCGGGGGGGCCTGTGGCCAGGCCGCGCCGCCAGCGGCGAATGTCAGGAAACCCGCCGCCAGCACCGTGACTGAGACTTCCGCAAGGTCCATTGTCGCGCGAGCCTCCGGTTCCGGGATGAGCCGCTATCGCCTTCCGCGCGCGCCGAGAGTCAGATTCGTCACGCCCGCCGCAAGGTTCAATCCAATCGACCGTTCGATCGACAGGGGCTGGAGTGCAATCGACCGGCGCGAGCCTCCGATCAGAACATTCGCGCCAAGCCCGGGGCCGAGCGCAAAGTTGCCGCTCGCTCCGACGTAGTTCCCCCGCAGCGTGCCGGGTCCGACGCGCGAGTTCCTGGCGAAGACCGCCCACGAGAGCGTCCCTGCGCTGGTCACGCCTATGTCGATACCAACCCGCCTGATCCGCCCCTCGTAGACGTATTGCCGGGTCGGGCGCGTCGTAGTGAAGACGCAGCGAAGCTCCTGTGCAGAACCAAGCACCAATCCGACGCGCGGGGTACTGGCACATACGAGCCGGCCGACCCTGAACGTCGCGGCGTGCGCAGGCAGCGTATCGACGCAGATCAAGGCGGATCCGCAGACGATCGTGAGCAACAGGTGGATGCGCATTCAGGCCTCCGTTTGGCTTCCCGTGTTGGCAGGCGAGCTCCCTGGGCTGCGATCCTGGCTAAGCCAGAACGTGATGCCGAGGCCGATCAGCAGGACGGCGCCCAACAGGAAGAAGATGATGGATTGCTGCAACCAGGAGATCGCCGGAACCGTGACGCCCATCGCCAGGCCGAGGAAGGCAATCTGCGGCGACAGAAGACTGACGCCCGCGAGGAAGGTGCCGAGTGCAAGCAACGTGAGAAGAACGAGGCTGGTTGCCGGTGTCGGCAGCAATTGCTGGACGCCTGACATCAGCACGATGTTCATCGCGACCAGGACGGCAACCCAATGCATCGCCTGGGTCCAGATTAGCCGCCACCGGTCCGCCTTGCTATCGAGCTCCGGCCATTTGGTGACGACGCACACGACGCCGATGGCGAGGGCGAGAAATTCCCAGTAACCGACGAGCGGCTGGTGCGAGGCGTTGGTATAGGCGACGCCAGCGACGGCAAGGACCAGTGCAATGATGTAGGGCAGTTGCTGCCACAGAAAATGCGTCATCCCCGAATGCTTCGCGGATGGCTCCATTCCACCGTCCGGTTCGGCTCCGATCTCGGTCATAGCGCACCCACTTGCGATGGTTCCTTGTTGAACATCCCTCCGCAGTCATCGCCGAGGTAATCCTCAACGTAGAATCTGATGATTGCGACCCGGCCGACGGCGACGAGCGGCATGGCGAGTGCGATACCCATCACCCCCAGCGTCGCGCCCAACAGCACGATCGCGACCAATGTCCACGCGGGGGGCGTTTCGACCGCCTGGCGCTGGATCAGCGGACCGATGACGTAGCCCTCGATCGATTGAATGACCGTATAGACGACGAGAGCCCAGAAGAGCAGTGAGGCGCCGAGCGGCATCGCGACGAGCGCGATCGGTATCGCGGCAAGGATGGGTCCCAGATACGGAACGAAGTTGGACAGGCCGGCCTGCAGCCCGAGCACGAACGGACCGGGAAGTCCGATGAGATAGAGTGCAATCCAAACGCACAGCGTCATCAGGAGGATGCGGATCAACTGTCCGACGAACCACAACCGCAGAACGCTTCCCATCTCGTTCATCACGGCGCGCATTCGCGCACGGCTGGACGGCTTTGCCAGTATCACGAGGCTTTCGCGATGGCTGGTGGGATCGAACGCAAAGAGGATACCGAGAAACACGATCACGAGCACGCCGGTCAGAAAGCTTGAGGCCCTGCCAAGGACGAGTTGGGCGTGGCTGAAAAACCGGCCTTGATCGGACAACAGCCACTGCGCAAGGTCTCGGCCCCATTCCGGACCGAGAAGATCGACACCGTAGGTCAGAAGACGTTCCTGCAAGACGTCGAACTGGGCATCCATGACCTTCAGCAAGATGCGCGTTTGCTCCGGCAGCTTTGCGCCGCCCCAGACGAGGCCGAGCCCGATCACGGCGGTGAACAGCAGCAGCACCAATGTCAGCCGCCAGATGCGATTGAGCGGCATAACCGACGCCAGCGCCCGCGCGGCGGCGTCCAGAAAGGCCGCAAACAGCACGCCTGCGAAGATAATGAGGAGGCTCGAAAGCGTCTGCCATACCAGGAAGAGAGCAACGCAAGTGGCGAGCAAGGCGAGCCCCGTTGCGAGCGCGCCGCGCCGCTGGCCGATCCCGGCCCGGCTTGAGGGCTCACGGACCATCACCTCGCGTGGCCGCTCCAGGTCTGTCCTCTCGTCGCTCATCGGTAGATGTCTCGGCGGGTTACGATGACGAACCGTCGTGCCGGGCTCAGGTGCGAACGCGGCGGCTTCCATAGTGCGGATGCTGGCCGCCGCGATGGCGCCAGTAGCGATGCTTTGTCGGGTTCGTATTCATATTTGGCGCACTCGGCACAGGCGTCGTGACCTGCTTTGGCGCGACGGCGGCCGGATCGGCCGTCTGCGCCTAGGAGCTCGGCGGCTGCGCGGCCGCGATTGATCCGGCAAGGATCAGAGTGCCCCAAGCGGTCCGGACATTCATGTTGGCCTCCATTCGAACACACGACGTCAGATCGAGATAAAGCCAACGGCAAGCGCATAGACACCCCCACAAGCCGCGAACGCGAGTATCGCAAAGATGACGACCTCGAACGGCTGGAAGACGGCCTCCTTGCGCTCGCGCTTGGCGAGGAAAAACAGAAACGTTCCCGGCGCATAGAGTATCGACGACAGCAGCAGAAACGTCGGGCCGCCCGCGTAGATCATGCCGATGGTGTAGAGCGTTGCGATCGCCGAGCGGATCCCGTCGACGGTGCGGGCACGTTCGCCCGCATGGTAGGACTTGCCGACACACGCCAGCTTGAGGCCGTACGCCGCGACCAGAAAATATGGGACCAGCGTCATCGCGCTCGTCATTTTCAAGGCGAGCGTAAACGCATATTCGGCGAACCAGGTCACGAGAAGAAATGCCTGGATGACACAGTTGGTGAGCCAGAGCGCGCCCGAGGGAACCTGGTGGGTGTTAACGATCGCGAGAAAGGAAGGCATCGTGCGGTTGATGGCCGCGGAGTGCAGGACCTCCGCCGCAAGCAGTGACCACGACAGGTAGTTGCCAAGAATGGAGATGAGCAGGGCTACGCTGATGAAGAGCGCGCCCCAACGCCCGACCATCGCTTCCATCACGCCGGCCATCGACGGTGTCGGCAGGCCCATCAGCTCCTGGCGCGGAAGGACGCCATAGGACAATAGCGTCACGAGAACGAGAAGGCAGAGAACCGACAGGAACCCGGCGACCGTCGCAAACCCGATGTCGGAGCGATCCCTGGCGTAGCGCGAGTACACGCTTGCGCCCTCAATTCCGACGAAGACGAATACGGTGAGCAGCATGGTGCTCCGGACCTGCCCGGACACCGCTGCCACGCTGGGCTGCTCCGTTCCCCAGAAATTCTGTGAGATCAAGTCCGGATCGAGGACGATAAAGCCGACGACGATGAAAATCAGGATCGGAATGATCTTGGCGTAAGTCGCAACCGTGTTGAGGGTCGCGGCGCCCTTGATACCTCGCAGCACCAGGAAATGGACGGCCCATAGCAACACCGATGCCGCCGCGATGGCCGTCGGCGTCGTGCCATCGCCGAAGACGGGAAAGAACTGTCCGATCGTCGCCTTGATCAGGATGAGACAGGCCACGTCGGCGAGGCAACATCCGATCCAGTAGCCGGCCGCTGAAGCAAATCCGACGTACTCTCCGAACCCGGCCTTGGCGTAGGCGTAGATGCCTGCGTCCAGATCCGGCCTGCGGCGGGAGAGCGTTTGGAAAACCAAGGCGAGCATGAGCATGCCGGTGCCGGCAATGACCCAGGCGATCAGCGTTCCGAGCACACCGGTGAAGCGGCCGAACGACGCCGGCAGCGCGAAAATGCCGGAACCAACCATCGACCCGATCACGAGCGCAACGAGCGCGCTGCGCGAAAGCTTCTGGTCGACCTGGTTCGTCGAAGGAGCCATGACGACACTGGCTTTCCGGCCGGCAAAAGCGGAGGCGCAATGATCGCGCGAGCGGATGGGCCGGCCACCCTTTTGCAACCTTAGAGGCGAACTCCGGCGCCGGACATCAGGGAATCTATGTAGAGGGCCCAGCCGGAAATCGGCCGTCGTACCCTAGTGCCGCCTGGTCGAGCCAGGCGCTCCGGCACTGGCGACCAACACGAAGCTGGACCGGAAGAACTCGCCCGCCTTGGAGAGTTCCATCGCGATATGCCGGGCGTGCAACGCGGCGGCTTCATGGTTCGCGCATTCGTGGCCTGTCCCGTCCCGGGACAGGCCATACTTGTCGACGATATGAAAGAAATAGCGCATCGAAACGGATTAGGCCGGCGCGGTCCCGGCTTCCAGTGACAACTCGGAAAGAAAGTCTCAGCAAAAAGGGTGAAGAGCGCTTCCCGATTATCGCGTTACCTCCCGGCAAGTTTAGAAGCTGCGCAGCATTCATGGTAAGGTGATGCATCTCACCCTACTCGGGTGATCATCCGATTTTCTCGCCGGGAGCAGGCCCATAGCCTTGTTTCTTCCTGCGGAGAATATGAGGAGGCGGGTGATGACAAATTACGACCCGAACGCGACGGTCTCAGCTCCTGTTGGCGGCTCGCTCGCGATTGATCCCGGATTGCGCGCCTACATGCTGCGCATCTACAACTATATGGCCGCCGGCGTCGGCCTGACCGCCCTCGTGGCGTGGGTGACTTATCAGGTCACGGGTCCTGCCTTCCTTCAGAGCCCGCTGATGTGGGTTTTCATCCTGGCGCCGATCGGGCTGGTGTTTTTCATCGGCGCGCGCATCAATACGCTGTCGGCGGGCACGGCGCGGCTGTTGTTCTTCGTCTATGCCGCGCTGGTCGGAATCTCGCTTTCGATCCTGCTGCACATCTATACCAGCTCCTCGATCACGCGCGTTTTCTTCATCGCCGCCGCAATGTTCGGAGCGCTCAGTATCTTTGGCTACACCACGCGGCGCGATCTGTCCGGGATCGGCAGCTTCCTGTTCATGGGCCTGATCGGCGTCATCATCGCGAGCCTGGTCAACATCTTCCTGAGGTCGACAGGACTCGACTGGCTGATCTCGATCGTCGGCGTTGGCGTCTTTGCCGGCCTGACCGCGTACGACACGCAGCGGATCAAGGCAATGTATGACAGCCGGGATGATGAGACCGCGACAGGCCGCAAGTCGGCACTTGCGGCGCTGTCGCTCTATCTCAACTTCATCAACCTGTTCATGATGCTGCTGCGCCTGATGGGCGGTCGGCGATAGGCGGCTCGGCCGGCGTCTGTTGGGCTGCGCTCGCCAGCGCGTCGCGCAGGATCTTTTCCTTGCTCTCGTCCAGGGACGTCTTGAGCACGATCCCGCCGGCCCCCTTGATCTCCTTGAGCACCTTGTCGGCTGTCATGTTCTTGATCAAGACGAAAAGGGCTGCGTTGCCCGGCTGGAGTGATGCGGACAATTCCTTCACGAAGGAATCGTTGATGCCGAAGTCCGACAGCGCACCTCCGATCGCGCCCGATGCGGCGCCGACCGCGACCCCGATGATCGGATTGAGGAAGAGTACGCCGACCAGGAGGCCCCAGAAGCTGCCGGTGATGGCACCGGTCGCTGTCGTATTGACAAGCTGATTGAGCTTGATGCTGCCGCCTTCAGTCTTCACCGCGATGACGGCGTCACTGATGGTGATCAAGTACTCCCGTTGCAGCTTGAGCAATTGTTGACGAACCTCCTCGGCCTTCGCCTCGCTCGGGTACACGATCGCGACCAGATCAGACATGGGAGATCTCCTGATATTTCTCGCGAGAGCTGTCGCCCTCGGCAAGACCGATGCAAGCGACATATGCGGGTCGAGACTAAGGGGGCATCGGTGCCCCTGGCATCCGGGAAAACCCTCGGGCGCCGCAAGAATGTTCCGGACGTCAAGGCGACACCAGCTTCTTGCGAATGGCATAACGCACGAGCTCCGCGGTCGATGACATCCCAAGCTTGCGCATGGCTGCGGCCCGATGAGTCTCGACAGTCTTCACGCTGAGCTTCAAGATGGCGCCGATCGACCTGTTCGTGTGGCCCTCCGCGATGAGCTGGACCACGCTCTGCTCGCGCGACGAGAGCGGTACGTCGGACCTGTTCTGCTTGTTTGCCTGGTAATCGTGCAGCAGCTTTTCCAGGAGGACACTGGTGAAGTAAGGCCGGCCGTCAAGCAAGGCCTCTATTGCGGAAATCAAGTGCTTCCTGGCGTCCGACTTGAACAGGAAACCGCGCACGCCGGCCAGGATTGCCTCGGTCAGGAGTTCCTCGCTCTCGTGCATCGTAAGAATCAGCACTTCAGTTCGCAGATGCATCAGCCTGAGACGGCGACTGACCTCGATGCCGTTCATCAGCGGCATCGAATAGTCGACGATCACGATATCGGGGAGCGTTTCCAGCGTCAGCGCCACAGCCTGCTCGCCGTTGCTGGCTTCTCCGCTGACAATCCAGTCGGAGCGCGTGTCGACGATTGCGCGAAGCCCGGACCGCACGACTTCATGATCATCGGCTATCACGATGCGCTTCACGGCGTCGTTCCCGCATGTCGACCCGGAACTGATCGGGCAATCAACGGTGATGACCGGCAGCCAAGTCGGCTGAACATATCGATCATCCATCCAGGAGTTATCCTACAAAACCCTGATCCTTCCCGGCGATTTTACCAACGGCAGGCGCTCCGTCACTCGTCGACCAGTCTCGCCCGAACCGCATATCTGACCAGACCGGCCGTCGAACTCACATCGAGCTTTCGCATCGCTGCGGCCCTATGAGCCTCCGTCGTCTTCACGCTGAGGTTCAGTATGGCGCTAATGCCCTTGTTGCTGTAGCCGTCAGCGACCAGCTTGACCACGAGCCGCTCGCGCGGTGTAAGCCCCCGATAATCGGTCGCGTCCTCGGACATTCGCCGGTCCAGTTCGTGCTCCCCGTTCCTGCCAAGAAACGGCCTGTGTGCCAGCAGCGAATCCACGGCGGCGAGCAGCAGCTTATTGGCGTCGGACTTCACCAGAAACGCCCGCGCTCCGGCCTGATAGGCCTGCTGCGCCAGCAGGCTGGAATTGTGAACCGTGAAGATCAGGACTTCGGTCAGCAGCGGATAATCCTTGATTCGTCGGGCGACTTCGACACCAGTCATGCGCGGCATGGAAAAGTCGACGATCGCGACATGCGGCTGGCTCTCGATCGCGGCCGCGACGGCCTTGCTGCCGTCGCTCGCCTCCGCCACGACCTCCCAGTCGGCACGTTGCGCAAGCACCGCTCGGAGGCCCGAACGGACCGCCTCGTGATCATCGGCGATAAGGATTCGCTTCATGGAAGGAACTCCTAGCCTCTGGCCCCAATGTCTCGCGTATGGAGCCGTGGTCAGACGCAGCTTTGGCGTCGAATAGCTATCCCTCTGTCGGGCAGCCGCGTGGGTACTCACGATTGCAAGGAAGCTCGCCGCCTGCGCCTTTTTGTTTCATCGCGATGCGGGAACACCGCGCACAATGTTGTACCGCCGCGCCCCGCTTCCGGATTGGATTGAATCTCGAGCGAGCCACCGAGCTGCTTCAGTCTCGCCCTCATGGCCGGAATGCCAACTCCCATGGACGTAGCCCGATTGCTGTCCTTGGCTCGGCGGACCGGAAGGCCGCGGCCATTGTCGCTGATCGTCAAGCGGAACTGTCCGTCGGTCGCGATGACAACAATTTTCACCTCGGTCGCCTTGGCGTGGCGGAAAATGTTCGCGAGCCCCTCCTGAACAACCCGCAGCAGCGAGCGCTGGCCATCGTAGGACAGCCGATCAACCGTCCCATCGATATCGGTGCGGACACGCAACGCCGTTCGTGTTGCAAAGCCTTCGGCGTAGGATTCGATCGTCGCCTTCAATCCCTGCAGCATAGGGTTCTGGGGATGCAGCACATAGGTAAGCGAGCGTATCTCTTTAAGGGCCTGATCGATCGACGCATCGACGTCGTCGCAAATGTGCTCGAGCCCGTCGTTCGCACCAAGACAGCTGCGGATTCGCATCATGCCAAGGCTTGCAGCGACCAGATGTTGGCACGTCGAATCATGAAGCTCGGCTGCGATCCGCTGCTGGATGTCTTCCTGAATGTCAGCCAAGTTGACACTATCACCGGGATCAGCTGCCTCGTCGAGGCCATCCGGGACAATCAGCCGCTCCGCGATGCTGGGCCGCACCCGGGAGCTCGCAGCAGAACTGTATTTCACGGCACGCACCCAACTTTCCGGGCCGTTCCCGGCATCGGCTATCGGCGTCGATTACGAGAACTGCCCTCACGGTGGGGCCTCGCAGCTAAGAACGTCCGCAAGGGCCACCCTTAGGGGTTTGCCCCAGAGTATACCTCCGCATTTCTTCCACAACCACTGGGCTATATTCCATGCGCGCTAAACCACGCATAACTGACATGAATTTCAGCATATGGATATGCAGTTCGTGCCAGCGGACGGCCGGACCGGCGTGAAGCCCGACAACAATGATTAAAACTCTCGACAAGCCGCGCTTCGCATCCAACGGTCTTGAAGCAATCAACAGATGCCGAACGAGTTCGGCGCAAGCGAGCGATGGCCGCTGTCAGTTGCTACTGCCGCTCGCACTCTTTTTCTTCTTTCCTTTGGAAATCGGAGTGGGCTGGGGCTGCGGCGCGATCACGAGCGGATGAGATGGCACTCGAAGACGATTTGTCCTGATGTCGTCTCTGAGCGCATCAGTATCCAGGCGCTGACTTCGTTCGACGGCATCACGAGGTTCGGCGACTGCAACGATCGGCGCAATCGTTCCGAAAACCATTCCTGACAGCACGATCAGGCGTCTCGCAAGCATTCCTGAACTCTCACAATTCTTGGACTCTCTTGATTCCCGGGCTCTCTCAAAAGGCGAAGTCCAGTCGGGGACCGATCCGAAGATCCCTGTAATGCCGAAGCGGAACATTCGACGTCCGCAATTCGTACAATACGGTGGTGGTGAGCGAAACATTGCTGGCGAAATTGTACTTCAGCCCGACATCGGCGGAATAGAGCTGGTCTTGCCGTCCCGAGTTCAATCCGTCGGTGAACCAATAGGCTTCGAACAGCGGCGCGCTCACGATCGACCATCTGGAATCGAGTTTGACCTCGATGCCGAGGACAGCATCAAAGCGCCAGCGGCGCGCCTCCGCCAGATCCGAGAACCGATAGGTCAACAGCAACAGGGGGGACAGGGTCACATTATTGAGCTGGAAATCGCGAGCCACGGACCCCATCACGTCGTTGGAGGTGAAGGCGAGATCACGATAGACGCCGTCGAAATCGTAGCGGTTTTCGTAAATGGCCGAGAACCGCCAGCCGTTCCAGTTCTCGGTCAGCCGCCCCCCGAGGCGGGCGACAGCGAAGTTTCCGTCCTTCTCCTGCGCGAACGCTTCGTACTGCGAACGCGCATAGAGCCGATATGACAGGTCCCCTGTCAAATAACCGTCCAATCTGACGCTGACGTCAGGCTCGTAATAGGCGTCGGACCTGCGGACGTCGCGGCTGAACAACGCATTGTCGGTAAACGTTGGCAATACCGAGCCAACGACGCTCCAGGAGGGCAACGGGACGCTGCTTTCCCTCATCTCGGCGCGGTCGAGTTCAGCCGCCCACGCGCTGCCTGAGCTGAACATCGCGATCGCCGTCAGCACGGAAAACGAGCGTCGCATGGCCAACCCCATCGCTCTGCGAACACCACGACTTGTCCAAATTGGGCAGTAATTGTGGCGTGTTAATGTTCCTATTTTATATCCTTGGTTGTGCACACGGAGCGAAGCCGGCTTCGCCTCGTGTCGAAGCGAAAACACGAACTGGCCGGTGCGCCTAATAATCCACCGCGTCCCTGATGATCGGGCACGTCATGCAATGACCGCCGCCGCGACCACGCCCCAGCTCCGCCCCCGCAATGGTAATGACCTCGATTCCCTCCTTGCGCAGCAAGGTATTGGTGTAGGTGTTGCGGTCGTAGGCGAACACGACTCCGGGCGAAGCGCAGACGAGATTGGCACCGCTGTCCCATTGGGTGCGTTCGCGCATATAGGCATTGCCGCCCGTCTCGACGACACGCAGCTTCTTCAGACCCAGCGCTTCCCCGACGACATCCACGAACGGCTTGTCATCCTTGCGGAGCTCGACGCCTGCGGAGTTGTTCGCCGGCCGATAGGAGAACGCCGTGATGCCATAGACGATGTCCGGATAGAGCAGGACGCAATCGCGGTCGGCGAAGGTGAACACAGTATCCAGATGCATTGCCGCACGCAGCTTCGGCATCGCGGCTACGATGACACGCTCGGCCGCGTTCTTCTCGAACAGCGCCGCGGCAACCTGGCTGATGGCCTGCCGTGAGGTGCGTTCGCTCAAGCCGATCAGGACGTTGCCCTTCCCGATCGGCATCACGTCGCCGCCTTCGAACGTTGCAAGGCCGTGGTCCTTGGTCGGATCGCCCCACCAGACATTGACCTTGCCAGCGAAATCCGGATGGAATTTGTAGATGGCGGTCGCGAGGATCGGCTCTTCGTGTCGTGCCGGCCAGTACAGCGAATTCAGCGTGACTCCGCCGTAGATCCAGCAGGTCGTGTCCCGCGTATAGAGCGTATTGGGAAGCGGCGGCAGCAGGTATTCGGTCATGCCGGCCGCCTCGCGCACCAGCTTGAGCGCTTCCCCGCCATGAGCGTCGGGGAAGTCGTGGGTCGATACCCCGCCGATCAGCGTTTCCGCCAAATCGCGCGGCTTGAGACCCTCGAGATAGGAGCGCAGCTCATCGACCAGGCCCAGACCGACCTGATCGGGAACGACCTGGTTGTCGAGGATCCACTTCCTCGCCTCGGGAATCGCGACGGTCTCTGCGAGCAGATTGTGCATTTCGACGACATCGATGCCGCGATCGCGCATCTTCTGCACGAAGTCGAAATGGTCGCGCTTGGCATTTTCGACCCACAGCACGTCGTCGAACAGCAGCGTGTCGCAGTTGGAGGGCGTGAGGCGCTGATGGGCGCGGCCCGGCGAGCAGACCATCACCTTCCTCAGTTGGCCGACCTCCGAGTGGACCCCGAACGGGGCCGAGGAGTCCGAGGCGTGATTTGTCATGGCAGTTCTCCCGGAGGTCATCCGCTCAGATGGTGATGTAGCCCGTTGCCAATCCGTGGATTCCGACTGCAGCGGCGACGGCGACTGCGATGAAGATGCCCCACTCGATCGAGGTGAAGACCCTGGCCTTCTGCTCGAAGCGAGCCCACAGATACAGCACCGTACCGGGCGCGTAGAGAATGGCGGCCAACAGCAGGTATTTCATTCCAGCCGCATAGATCAGAAAAAGAGTGTAGACGACGGCGATGCCCGTGAAGATCAGGTCGCGTCTGCGTTGGTCCGGCTGCTTCTCATAGGTCTCGCCGCGCCTGACCAGTAGGAGTCCGTAGGCGGCAACCAGGAAAAACGGAATGAGGTTCATGACGCTGGTCAGATTGAGCATCAGCGCAAAGGCGTCCCGCGACCAATAGGTGCTGATGACGAAGAGCTGAACGACCACATTGGTCAGCCACAGCGCCGGCGCGGGAACCCTGTTCGCATTCTCGGTACCGAAAATGGCCGGCATGTCCCTGGTCCGGCCGGCCGCCGAAAGCACCTCGGCACAGATCAACGACCAGGCAAGATATGCCCCGAGCACTGAAATCAGAAGTCCGATGCTGACGAAGACGGCGCCCCAATGGCCGACCACCGCTTCGAGCACGGTTGCCATGGATGGTTGCCGCATCGCGGCGATTTCGGCCCGGGGAAGCACCGCATAGGGCAACATCGTGACGAGCACCATGAGGGTGGTCACGACGACAAAGCCCAAGATCGTCGCAGCGCCGACATCCGATCGCTCCCGTGCGTAGCGCGAATACACGCTGGCACCCTCGATCCCGAGAAAGACGAAGACGGTGACCAGCATGGTCGCGCGGATCTGATCGAACAGACTCGTGTCCGGCATGCCCTCCCCGCCCCAGAAATTTGCGCGGAACATGTCGGCCTTGAATGCAAAGATCAGAATGACGATGAAGATCAGGATCGGTACGATCTTGGCGATGGTGACGATCGTGTTGATCGCTGCAGCCTGCTGCACACCGCGCAGGATCATGAAGTGGAATAGCCAGATCCCGACCGACGCAACGATGATCGCGATGACCGTATTGCCGTCACCGAACACGGGAAAGAAGGCGCCCAGCGTCGACTTGATCAGGACCCAATAGGATACGTTGCCTATGCAGCTTCCGATCCAGTAGCCAAGCACGGACAGGAAACCGGGATAGTCGCCAAATCCCGCCTTCGCATAGGCATAAACACCGGCGTCGAGATCGGGCTTGCGCTCGGCCAGCAGCTGGAAGACGCGGGCCATTGTGTACATGCCCCCACCGGCGATGCACCAGGCGAAGATGGCGCCAAACGGGCCAGTGGCGATACCAAACGTTCTGGGTAGCGAGAAGATGCCCGAGCCGACCATTGAGCCGACCACCATCGCAGTCAGGGCGAACAGCGACAGTTTCTGAATGGATGGCGTCCCGGTCATGAGAAAACCTCGAACCGCAGCCGACCGGCACCCTGGCCGGGCAGCGTTCCTCGACACCATGCGCCGCGGGCAGGAACCACGACATCGGGTGGACTACCGAGCCCGTCGTGAGGAATTTCCCGCGTCCCGCAGCTAGGCGGGAGGCGATTCCGTTGGAGGCCGCCATTTTTCGTCGCGACCAAACCAGGTGACATACAGTGTCGGAAGGAAGATCAGGGTAAGAACGGTCGCAGCGAGCAATCCCCCCATGATCGCGAAGGCCATCGGCCCCCAAAACACTGTCGGCGCGATCGGGATCATTCCAAGAACAGTCGATATGGCGGTCAACATGATCGGCCGGAACCGGGAACTGCTGGCGTCCATCGCGGCCTCCCAGGGAGTCTTGCCCAACGCGCGTTCGGCATCGATCTGACCGATCAGAATCACCGCGTTCTTGCTGATCATGCCGAGGAGAGCAAGCACGCCGAGAATGGCGACGAAACCAAGCGGCCTGCCCGACAGCATCAATGCCGCGACAACTCCGATCAGGCCGAGTGGCGCGACACTAAGGACCATAAACAGCCTCGGAAAGCTCTGAAGCTGCACCATGAGGACCGTAAACATAGCGAACAGCATCACGGGCACCACAGCGAGCACGGACGCTTGTGACTTCTGACTCTCCTCCACCGTCCCGCCCACGACCACCTTATACGAAGGTGGAAGCGTCATTCTAAGGCCATCGATCCCTGCCGACAGCGACGTGACCACGCCCTCCGGCAACTTGCTGCCGCCGATGGCAGCCTGGACGGTCAAAGTCGGAACGCGATCGCGCCTCCAGATCAGGGGAAATTCCTGGTCATATTCAAAGGAGGCGAACTGGCCGAGAGGAACGGTCTTCCCGCCCGGCAGCGCCACTTGCAGATTACGCAAACCGTCCAGCGAGCCCCTCTGCTCATCGGTCGCGCGGGCCACGACGTTGACAAGGTAAATATCGTCGCGAACCTGGGTGACCGGCGTTCCCGTGATCACCGTGTTCAAGGCGGATGCAACCGCCTGCGAGCTGAGGCCGAGTAGACGCGCCTCGTTCTGGTCGACGCGAATGCGCACCTGTCGATCGGGCTCCATCCAGTCGAAATTGACCTGCTTGATATCAGGACTGGATGCAACGATCTGCCCGACCTTGAGCGCTATCTCTCTTACCCGCTCCACGTCTGGCCCGCTGACCCGGTACTGCACCGGCCATCCAACCGGTGGTCCAAGCTCGAGCGGAGAAACGAAAGCGATCGCCTTCGGGAATTCCTGCGCCAGCAGCTTTTCAAGCTTGGCATGCAGACGCTCTCGTGCGGCAACATCCTTGGCGACCAGCACGATCTGCGTGAAGAAATCGTTCGGCAGCTGCACGTTGAGGGGCAGGTAGAAGCGGATGGCACCACGGCCGACATAGGTGCTCCATTTCGCCACGTCAGGATCGGACGAGAGGACGGCATCCAGGCGCTTCGCAGCGGCTTCGCTCGCGTAGATTGACGCGTTTTGCGGCAGGCTGATATCCACCAGCAATTCCGGACGATCCGACGAGGGAAAGAACTGCCGCGGGATCAGCGGCATCACAAGGACCGAGGCGACGAAGAGCGCCGCCGAGAGCGCGATCGTCAGCCATCTGACCCGCATCGCGGATATCAGAAACTTCCGGTATAGGCCGAAGATCCGTCCCGGATCTGTCGTGCTGCTCTGCCTGGGCGGAACGAGGATCGCAGCGCCAAGCAGCGGCGTGAAAATCACCGCAACGAGCCACGACACCAGCAGGGCAATCGTGACCACGGCGAAAAGCGAGAACGTGTATTCGCCGGCCGAGCTCGCCGCGAAGCCGACCGGGATGAAGCCCGCGATCGTCACCAGCGTACCGGCGAGCATCGCCATCGCGTGAGTTCGATAAGCGAAGGTTGCCGCTTCGACCTTGCTCGCTCCCTCCGCCAGCTTGGCCAGCGTGGCATCCGTCGTCGTCATCGCATCGTCAACCAGCAGCGCAAGCGCGATGATCAGGGCCCCGAGCGATATGCGTTGCATGTCGATGCCGAGAAGCCCCATGACAGGAAAGACGATCGCCAGCGTGAGCGGTATGGCAAGGGCGATGATCAGGCCGGGCCGCACGCCGAGGCTGATGAAGCTGACCGCCATGATGATCGCGATCGCCTGGATCAGCGAGACCATGAATTCACGGATGGCCAGGTCGACCACGACAGGCTGGTCGGCAACCAGGATCGGCTCGATTCCGATCGGGAGCTCCGCGGTGATCTGCTTCATCGCCCTTCTGATATTGGCCCCGAGCGCCAAAATATCGCCGCCATCCCGCATGGCGATTGCAAGTCCGATTGCGGGATGCCCGTTAACTCGAAACATCGGCTTGGGCGGGTCGGTGTAGCCGCGCCGCACCTGCGCAATATCGCTCAGGCGAAGCATCCGGCCGCCCGCCGAGAAATTGATATTGGCAATGTCCTGCTCGGACTGAAAGCTGCCCGATACGCGAATCGAAATGCTTTCGGAACTCGTCTGTATCGCTCCCGCCGGACGCACGACATTTTGGGATTGGAGCGCGGCAATGAGGGCCGACCTGTCGATTCCGAGGGCCGCAAGCTCCTTCGTGGAGAACTCGACGAAGATCACCTCGTCCTGCTCGCCCAAAAGTTCGATCTTCGACACATCAGGCACGAGAAGCAGCCTCGAGCGAATATCCTCAACCCGATCGCGCAGCTCGCGCTGGCTGAAGCCATCGCTGGTGAAGCCGTATATGATGCCGAACGTGTCTCCGAATTCGTCGTTGAACCCCGGTCCGATCACGCCGGCGGGCAGCGTATGCCGCATGTCGCCAATTGACTTGCGCACATGATACCAGGTGTCTGCGACCTCCTTCGCGTTGGCACTCCCCTTGAGGTTCACGAAGACAGTCGAGACGCCGGCCCTCGTGAAACTGCGCAGGAAATCGAGATGCGGCGTTTCCTGCAGGTGCCGCTCGAGGCGCTCCGTCACCTGCTTCATCGTCTCTTCCACAGTTGCGCCGGGCCAGGCAGCCTGAACAACCATTGTCTTGATGATGAAGGCGGGATCTTCGTTGCGACCCAGCCGAAAGTAGGAGAGTACACCCGCGATCACCGCGACGATCATCATATAGACGACCAGCGACCGGTGTCTGAGCGCCCAGTCGGAAAGGTTGAATCCGCTCATTGGCCTGATCCGAGAACCCGTACCTTCTGCCCCGGATGCAGCGCCTGGACTCCCGCGGTGACCACCACCTCACCGGTGTCGAGGCCCTGCGAAATCACTGCCTGGGCTTCGTCGAAGCGCAGCACGTCCACATTGCGCACGGCGACCGTACTGGTGGCCGGATCGACGATCCAAACAGCGGGGCGTTGGTTCATCCTGGTCAGGGCGGAGGACGGAACATCGATCATCGGGCCTGCTCGCGTGCTCACGCGTCCGACAACCGTTGCGCCAAGGCGCATCGCTGGCGGCGGATCGGTCAGACCGACCCTGACCTCAAATGTCCGGGTCACGGCGCTGGCCTGCGCAGCAACTTCCCGAATGCGCCCCTTCGCGCTTATCGCCCGATCATCCGCGAGGCTGACCTCGACTTCCGGATCGGCAGACGCCGATCTGATCAATTGAGAGGGGACATCGAAGACGGCATCGCGGCCGTCCTGCCGCGCGATCCGTGCTATCATCTGCCCGACCTGAACCACTTCGCCAGCCCCTGGCCCGGTAGCGGTGATCACGCCGGGGGCATCGGCCTTCAGTTCAGTGAAGCCGACGAGATCATGTGCGGCGCTCAACTGCGCTTCAGCCGCCTCGACCTGGGATTGCGCTGTTTGTTGCGCCTGGGTCGCGGCGTCGAAATTGGCGCGTGTTGTCCATCCCTGCGCCAGCAGAGTCTCCTGACGGTCGAAATGATTGCGTGCCTGCGTCAGTTGCCCCTGCGCCGCGGCGAGAGCCGCCTGTGCCTGCCGAAGCGTATTCAATTCGTTCTGGGACTCCAATCGCGCCAGCAGCTGGCCTGCCGTGACCCGGTCGCCAATCTTGGCGTCGTTGTTCAACAGCCGCCCGGATATGCGGAAGGACGCGTTCACTTCGTCTTCGGCTTCGATGCGTCCCGAGAATGTTAGCGGCGTCTCGATCTTTCGCTTTTCCACGGTCGTCGTCCGCACAATTCGCGGTGCAGGCGGATCATTCGTTGCTTCCTCCCTTCCGCAGCCCGCCAGCATCGGCAGCGATGACGTCGCGAGCGTCAAAGTCACGAACGTGGCAATGTATCGGGGCGTGCGGCGGCTGCGCATGAACATGATCTCTTCCGTTCCGGGAGTGAGACGTTGCGGGGCAGATCGTCCTTCCTGGTTGCGGTATCCCAGATGTCGCCGTGCCGATTTTTGCCAAACGGGTCCGCTGCCGACATCGGTAAATCTACTCGATGCAAGCGGATGAAAATAGTGGTTTGCCGATGTCCGCGCCTCGGGAGATTCCCAGGACCTGATCAGGCAATCACCCGATATCGCCGCCTGCGCCAAGAACCGATGATCCAATCATCAGGTGAAGCACACCGCGCGCAGCAATGTCGCCGCGGGCGACTTGCGCTTGGCCTGATCGGCGTCATCGATCCCAGGTGTCGCGGCTAACGCGGCTCCGATCTGCCTTGCTGCCGCCAAATCGATATCTGGCACGCCTGGCCGGTATGTCTGCTTCCGGCAAGGGCGCGTCGTCGAGGCACCGTAAGGTTCGACAATGCAGATCGGGGCCGAACGAGGAAGCCGACATGACAAGAGCTTCAATTGGTGGGGACGGGCGCGCGGCCGTCGCGGACGGACGATTGTGGCCGATCGCGACGTTCCGGGCGGTATTGTTCCTCTGCCTCTGGCTCATCCTATCCGGCGCCAATCCTGGCGATGTTCCGGCCGCAGCGGTCGCAGTCGCGGCAGCAACATGGACAAGCCTGCGCCTCCTCGCACCGAACAACTCGCGGCGGTCGCTCCCGGCGCTCGCCCGCCTGGCGTTGCTTTTCCTGTATCACTCCGTCGTCGCCGGAATAGACGTCGCGGGACGCGCGCTGAATCCGCGGCTGCCGCTCCATCCGGGATTGATCGCCTATCCCACCGGTCTTTCACGCGGCGTGCGCCGGAACGTGTTCACCACACTCACCAGCCTGTTGCCGGGTACGGTGCCTGCCGGCGAGGAGGATGGACAGATCATATATCATTGCCTCGACGTGACGCAGCCGGTCGTTGCCGATCTTGCCGCCGAAGAAGCGGCGCTGGTTCGAGCCCTCTACAATGACTGAATTCCTGACCGCCGCAGTCGGCCTGATCCTCGCGCTTCTCGGGCTTGGGCTGGTGTCGATATTGCGCGGTCCGGGCGATGCCGACCGGATGATGGCGGCACAATTGATCGGCACCGCGGGCATCGCCGTGTTGCTTCTTCTCGGCACCATAACCGGCGTTCCGGCGGCTATCGACGTGGCGTTGATCCTCGCATTGCTCGCCACTTTCGCCTCCATCGCGTTCGTCAAGAAGGGGCTTTCCCGCCTCGAGGCCGATTATGCCGGTTCACCGGAGGACCAATGAACATCGCCGGCGATATCCTGACGATTGTCGGCGTGTCGGCGGGCGCGTTCTTCTTTTTCGCCGGCACCGTCGGCCTGCTTCGCTTCCCCGATACTCTGACCCGCCTGCACGCGCTGACCAAGGCCGACAACCTCGGCCTCGGCTTCGTGGTGCTCGGGTTGCTCCCGCAGGCAGCAAGTCTGCGCGACGGGTTGAAGTTGATCAGCATCTGGATGTTCGCACTCCTTGCGGGCGCCACGGTCTCCCAATTGATTGCACGCGCGGCACGCCAAGGCGGATCAGGCAGATGAGCATCGCAACGGTCTTCGAGATCGGTCTCGCCGCCGTGGTGCTGGGCCTTGCTGTCTGGACCATCGCCGTGCCGGAAACCTATTCTGCAACGGTCGGATTCGTCGCCTATGGTCTTCTGGTTGCGCTGATATGGGTTCGTCTCGATGCGGTCGACGTCGCCCTGACCGAGGCGGCTATTGGTGGAGGCCTGGGAGGTGTCCTGCTGTTGAGCGCGACCGCGCGGTTGCGCGATGGCGAGGCGATGGCAACCGAGCGAGCCGGCCGGATCGTGCATCTGGGCGCCGCGATATTATCTGCTGCGATCACGGTGACATTGGCCCTCGCGATCCTGCTGCTGCCTGATCCGGCACCGACACTCGCGCCGGCCGTCGTCGCGAATGCCGGAGCGACCGGAATGGCCAACCCGGTCACCAACGTGCTGATGGCCTTTCGCGGACTAGACACGATGCTGGAGAAGGTCGTGCTCCTGATGGCGATTGTCGGTGTCTGGTCCCTCGCGTCGGAACAAGCCTGGGGCGGCCGTCCCGGACCGCGGCACGAGGCCGATCCAAACGGCGTCCTCACGTTCCTCGCCCGGCTATTGCCTCCGGCCGGGATCGTCATCGGAATTTATATCCTTTGGGCAGGCGCGGATGAACCCGGCGGAGCATTCCAGGGCGGCGCAGTTCTGGCATCCATGTGGCTGCTGGTCATGATGGCCGGGCTGGCGGATACGCCACCTGTGAGCAGCCGGCGGCTGCGGCTCGTCCTGGTCGCCGGGCCCGGCTTGTTTCTTGCCGTGGGCATCGGTGGGCTCTGCTTCGCGCCGGCGTTCCTTGCCTATCCGGTTGCGTTTGCCAAGCCTCTGATCCTGGGCATCGAGGTCGCGATGATCCTGACGATTGCCGCCACTCTCGCCCTCCTGCTCGCCGGCGTACCGGAAAGGGGAGCGTCGCAATGAGTGCCGTTACGGTATTCGGCCTGTGCGCGGCTGCAGCGGTCGGACTTGGACTCTACGGTCTGATCACCCACCCGCAACCGCTTCGCAAGATCGTCGCGTTCAATGTGCTCGGGAATGGCGTGTTTCTCCTGTTCGGCGTCGTCGGACGGAGAGGTGCTGCGGCGGGCGTTGGTAACGATCCAGTGCCACAGGCCCTGGTGATCACGGGAATAGTGGTTGCCTTTTCCGCAACGGCGTTGGCGATCGCCTTGCTGCTCCGGTGGTTCAACATCGCCGCCACGACGGCCGACGACCGCGCGACGGAGCATCTGCGCTCTGATCCGTCCGGTGGCTGATGCCATCCTCTGCCCCCGCACTGGCGACGACCGCATCCGGCCTCCTGCTCGTGCTGTCGATCATCGTGCCGGTCGGAGGCGTCCTGCTGGCATTTGTTCTCGGCGACCGTCACGTCCGGCAGATTGCCTTCGCGGTGATACCGCTGGGGCTGGCGATCGCCGGGGCCGTTGTCGTGACCTCGGCGCAGACCAGCCCCCTAGTCTATCTGCTCGGTGCCTGGCCGCCTCCGTTGGGAGTGGCCCTGCGCGCGGACGGACTGTCGGCGGTCATGCTCGCGATAACCGCTGTCGTGATCTGTGCGGTAGCCGTCTCTGCCGCACCGGTCTTCCGCCCGGCAGCAGCGGATGCGCAACGCACATCCTTCGCATTCTGGATCCTGTTGCTCGCGATCTGGGCGGCGCTGAACATCATCTTCGTCGGCGGCGATCTCTTCACTCTCTATGTCGCCCTGGAATTGCTGACATTCGCCGCAGTGCCGATGGCCTCTCTCGAAGGACGTGCGGAAACGGTTCAAGCTGCGCTGCGCTATCTTCTTTTCGCGTTGCTCGGTTCGGTCCTCTACCTGCTGGGCACGGCCCTGCTCTATGGCCTCTACGGCACGCTCGACATCATGCTCTTGTCGCATCGCGTCCGTGCAGAGCCCGGCGTCTACGTCGCGGCGGCCTTGATGACGACCGGCCTTCTCGCCAAGACCGCGCTCTTTCCCCTGCACCTCTGGCTGCCACCTGCTCACGCAGGCGCACCTGCGGCGGCGAGCGCGATCCTGTCCGGCCTGGTCGTGAAGGGCTCGTTCTTCATCCTCTTGCGGCTTTGGTTCAACGTCCTGCCGGGCCTGTCCGGCTTTGCCGCGGCGCAATTGCTGGCGGCCCTGGGAGCGGGCGCAATCGTGGTCGGAAGCGTGGTCGCCCTGCGGCAAGAGCGCCTCAAATTGCTCGTCGCATATTCGACGTTGGCCCAGATCGGATACCTCTTCCTGATGTTTCCGCTCGCCGCCAATGCCTCGGGTCGCCTCGAAAGCGGATCGGCGCTTGCGGCCGGTGTGCTGCAGGCGATCTCTCACGCCGCCGCAAAGGCAGCAATGTTCCTGGCCGTCGGATCGATCTATGCCGGGCTGGGCCATGACCGCATCACCGGGCTGAGCGGTGTCGCACGGGTCCTGCCTATCAGCGTCCTGGCCTTCGCAATCGGCGGCTTCGCACTGATGGGTGTCCAACCCGGCGGCGCGGCCCTCGCAAAGGAGTTATGGCTTCAAGAGGCGGCGAGCACCGGACAATGGTGGTGGGTCGTCGTGCTCCAGGTCGGCGCAATGTTCACGACAGCTTATGTGGTGCTGGTTCTGGCCCATGCACTCGCGCCCTCCGATCAGCGCATCTCGCTCGTCCGAACATCGCCGCCGGGCCGCGATCTGGCAGCGCTCGCCCTGGCAACCTGCTCGCTGTTGCTCGGCCTGGTACCGTGGGAAGCATGCCTGCCGATTCCCCCGGACGTGACGGCGAAATCATTCGGCATCGATGCGCTCGCCGAGCTGCTCCTGTCCGTGCTGGGAGGTGCGGCGCTCGCAATCCTGTTCAGTCCCTGGGCACATCCACCGAATTCTTCGGACGCCTGGAAACAGCTGACAAGGCCGATCGAGCCGTTGCGGCGCACCTGCGTCGAACTGGGCAGCCTTGTCGAAAGAGGCGACGGCGTCCTTCGTCAATGGTCGACGGCGGGTATTTGCCTGCTCCTGCTCGTGCTGACGCTCGCTGCATTGACGTACGCCGCGAACTGAACACCCCGCACGCTCGATTCGAACCGTGCGATGCCATGGCGCGTCTTCCGCTGACAGGTCAACTCCATCGCGAACTCGATCGACGCCGGCTCGAGAGGCCGCCCTGTGCAACTCGTCGGTGTCTTTGATCGCATCGCGTATTGGTGGTATGAGGATGCGCGCTGAAGCCCGTGGAAAGCCGAAAGTGTAAGCCAAGGTTGTCGTTGCAATGCGGACCAGGCCCCAACTTCGCGACGTGACCAAACGCCTGGGCCAAGCGACGGTGGGCGCGTTGACGATCGGAATACTGCGTACCACTCGCTATTTCGATCCAACCAAGACCGCCAACTTGTTCGCTCGGATCACTCGCTCAATCGGGCCCATGATGCGGGAGCAAAAGATTGGTCGTGCCAATCTAACCGCCGCATTTCCGGAAAAGTCGCCTGCAGAGATCGAGACCATTCTCGCGGGCGTCTGGGACAATCTCGGTCGAGTCGGCGCCGAATTCGCGCATCTTGATCACATCTGGAACTATGATCCCGCGCGGCCCGAGGATAACCGGATCGAAATCGACAAGCGCTCGTATGATTTGTTTACGCAGCTGCGGCTCGACGGAAAACCGGCGCTGATCTTTGCGAGTCATCTCGCTAACTGGGAACTTCCAGCCCTGGCAGCCGTCGCGCACGGGCTGGATACCGCGATCCTGTATCGCCGACCCAACATCGCGTCCGCCGACCGCATCATCCAGGATTTGCGCGCCGTGAAAATGGGCACGCTCATTCCAGCGGGTCGTAGCGCGCCCTTAAGACTTGCCGAGGCCCTTAAAAGTGGCCAGCACGTTGGAATGCTGGTCGATCAGTATCTGACCAACGGCGTCGAGGTCACTTTCTTCGGCCGCAAGACCCGGGCCAATCCGATGCTTGCCCGGCTGGTACGGCAGATTGAGTGCCCAATTCACGGCGTGCGCATCATCCGTCTGCCCGGACACCGCTTTCGTGGTGAACTATCTGAAGAAGTGAAGCCGGTCCGCGATGCCTCAGGACAAATCGACATTCAGGGAACGATGCAGGCGGTTACATCGGTCATCGAGGGCTGGATCCGCGAATATCCCGATCAATGGCTGTGGCTACACCGTCGCTGGAGGTAGCACTTGACTGACTGCGGTTGCCCTTAATGGAGGCACATCGTCCAACTCGGCAATGCGGCGGTCAATCTCGCCGATCACGCGCTCCGAGAACGGCCCGAGGTGTATGTACAGCGCCATCAGCATCACGACGTAACGCAGCGCGCCCGGATTGGTCTTGGCGACTTCGACAAAGGTCTTCCAGAACGGCTCACGGACTTTCGGCAGAGACCGCATGATCTTGTGTAGGCTGTCGATGCCACCAAGCCTCTTGCGCACATCGCCATCCGGCAGATCGCGGCGCCGGTCGGACCGGTCGAGCATGGCTGCGAGACGGGACAGCCTTCCCGCATATGCCGCAGGACTGTAGACGTGCCCGAGCACGGCTTTGTAATCGGAAAGGATGTCACGAAGCGGACGCTTGGTATCGAAATTGCACCCGAGCGTGCACTGATCACCCGCCTTCTCGACGTTCATACGGTCATGGCCCCGGTGCAAGCGACCTTCCGTGGCCAACCGCCGTGTGAGCTGCGTGCCAGGCAGCGCATAAAGAAGTCCAACGATGGAGACTGGAATGCTCGCCTCCTCGATGAGGTCGGCCATCGCCTGTCCTATCGAGGCCCTTTCATTGTCGAACCCGACGATGAAACCAGCGGTGACGAACATTCCGTAGCCGTAAATCTTGTGAATGCACTCGGCGATATTGCGCTTGGTGTTCTGTTTCTTCTTCATCTGCACGAGCGTCTCGGGATCCGGGCTCTCGATGCCGACGAAGATCGCGAAGAAGTTTGCATCCTTCATTGCCTGCAACAGCTCGCTGTCGTCCGCGATATTGATCGAGGCTTCGGTTGAGAACTCGAATGGATAGTCGTGCTCTTCCAGCCAGGCCTTGAGCCGCGGCATCAAGGTGCGGAGGTTCTTCTTGTTGCCGATGAAATTGTCGTCGACGAAATCGACATGCCCGCGATAACCGTGATCGTAGAGCGCCTGCAGTTCGGCGAGAATCTGATCGTTGGTCTTGGTACGCGGCACGCGACCATACAGCTCGATAATATCGCAGAACTCGCAGGTGAACGGGCAGCCACGCGAATACTGCATGCCGATGTATAGATAGTGATCGAAGTTAAGCAGATCGTAGCGAGGCATCGGGCTCAGCGTGACGTCTATCTTGAATTTCTCGGCGATGAACACGCCCTTGCGTTCGCCGCTTTCCCAGGCGGCGATGAACTGCTCGATGACATGCTCGGCCTCGCCGATCACCTGAAAGTCCGCGTCCGCGTAAAGATGCGGGCTGGAGGAGACGTCCGGCCCACCAACACATACTGGCTTGCCGCGCAGGTGGGCGAGGTCGATCAGGTAGATGGCATCCGGCTGCTGGTTGAGCATACCACCGATCATCACAAGATCGGCCCAATCGAGGTCCGCATCCGTCAACGCCTCGGTATTGCGGTTGACGAGCCGGATGTCCCAATGCTTCGGCAACATAGCGGCGACGGTGATCAGGCCGAGTGGCGCCGTGGGGTACTTCGCACCGACGAGTTCGCAGGCCTCCGCATAGTTCCAAAACGAATTCGGAACGAACTTCGGATAGATCATCAGGACGCGGCACGCGATTGTCATGCTGTTCCAGCCCCGGGCGTTGATGGCACAATGCCCCGCTGTTTATCGGGGCTCAAGGGTTCGCTTCGCTCGTCGATAAGGCGTTTGAGTGCTGGTCATGGAGGTGAGCACTGCGATTCAGTTCACGCACCTCGATGGTAGTGCATTGCGAATCAATCAGGACTGACACGGACATCGCAGACCGTGAGGCTAGCATCGGCAGCCACAAATACGCGTTTTAATTTGTTTTTTTGGGGGCACGCTTTTTCGGGCCAGTTCCGGTGGACGGCCCGTCCCCGCGGCAGGGCCAGGCATCCCTGAATGCTTCAATAGCGACGGTGATCCCCGGTTCATTCACTCGATCCGGATTGTTATCAAGGTACTGCAGAAAAACCTTCGCACTTTGCAAAGGGCTGCCTTGCGCGGGGGGGCACGCACGCACATCAGCGGGCAGATTTGGTGAAAAGAGCATCGCGGTCTCGATCATTCCCTCACATGCGCCTGCGGACCGAGCTTCGTCCTGACTGCGAAGCGAGTTCTTGACAAGCAGTTCGCAAGACTTTTGCGCGTCGGTTCCCTTATCGACAACAGTGGCACTGGCCTTCCCGATGATCGCTAGGATAAGGCCGGCAACAATCATATGGACCCGCATCCACGTCCCCCGAATTCCGGCGCGATAGCTTGCGGGCATTGAGTATGCCGCAATAGAGCGGCCGCCCGCGCCGTTCCAGGCGGCTCAGACGGCTTAGCTCAAAAAATGCGCCTGATCCATCGCGCTCGAATACGAGCGACGTGAACTCAACTCTTCCATTTCCACAAAGCCGAAAGAGCGCTTGTCGACTTGACAGCACGCAGATTTCCACGCCGTGACCGCCGCAAAGGTCGGTTACACCGCGATCATGATCGCGGATCAACATAGGCGGCAAGAGTGTAGACATGACCAAGAGGAGGCATGCACCTATTCTCCCCGCAAGGAAAATAGAATGAACCCTATCCGAAGGTGCTAGCCGCGACCGGGTTCAAGCTGAACCGTTTTTCGTCCGCCGTTCAGCTCTCTGAGCCTGTTGACGTATTCCTCGGGCTTTAGCAGATGAAAAGGAGCGTTGAGGCCCATAAACGTTGCTATGCGGCCGATGAAAGCAGTGCAGTTGGTTGTTGCTGCATTCCAGAGCGGCGAAGTCTCCTGCTGGCGCTTGATATAAGCAAAGACCTTCTTGGCGTCTGCCTCAGACAAATAGACGCGATAGCTGGCCGTCAGATATTGCTCGTCAAGATCACCGTAGGTCGCACCAGTCTCGGAAGGGACAAACATGAGGTGTCCCAGGATATAGGGCACCTCGTCGCCGGCCGGAGCCAGACCAGCGACCTCGACCTGCTTCTCGCCCGTCTTTCCGTACCAGACAAATGCATGACCGTACGTTGCCGCCGTGCGGGCACGAAAATCAACGTAATAGGGGCCCGTGGCGGCAGCTCTTCGGGCTGGCTTTACATCAGATATCGCCGGCGTAACAGCAGCCATGCTCGCCGCATGCTTCGTCGCCGAACTTGGGAGAGCATCCCGTTGCTGCTGGTCGGTACGCGCCACGATTGGTTGCGCGCTACTGATCCCGGTCCCCAAGCCTACAAAGGCCGCCAGCATGGCGGCCTTTGCAAGAAGCTTTAGACCCGGATATTTCCGAATCACTTCCGCCATCTTCGAATCCCCTTGGATCCAAGATCCGATGCCACAGGTAACCTGCTACCCCAAACGTACGCCGCTGGCGTACGTTTGGGTAGTCAGATCAGCCCTTGGTCACCAACGGAGCCGGGGCAGCGACCGGGTATTTGCCCACGGGGCTCTTACCCACGGGATATTTGCCGATCGGAGCTTTGCCAACCGGCGCGGCGGCGGCGACCGGCTGAGGCCGTGGCAGGTCGGCAGCAACTGCGGTTCCCACGAAGGCCAAAGAAGCGATTCCCAGTACAACGAATTTCAGCATAGGTTCCCCACCATTGTTCGGGAGCGATTGGAATTCACCCTGAGGCCCATAGGAATAACCCGACACTCGCCACGACACCAACGAATAGACCGGGGAGTCCGCGCCTCCGACAGCTTTTTCTACCGTATGTTGCGGAAATGGCACGCAAATTGAGGCATAGGGTTCCATGTCGATCTTCGCGCAATGGATCGAGGCGCGCCGGAACCTACTTCAGAGGACCCGCGGGAAGACCCGACCGGTCCGCGCCATATACTCGCGATAGCTGTCGCCAAACGTCTGCAGCATCATTCGCTCTTCTCTTGCGACGCGGCCAAAGAACAAAATCCCGAAGCCGACCAGGCCCGCGAAACCGGCAATCCAGTTAGGCAGCAGCAATGCCTGGGCGATAGCCCACAGCCAAAACGCCGAATACATCGGGTGTCGAACTCTCCGGTAAATCCCCTCCGTCACGAGTTCATGGTTCTCCCGCACGTCGAGACTTACCGACCAGTTCCGGCCGAGTGCACGGTGAGTGAGGTGAAACACGCCCAAAGCCGCAATCGCAAGGAAAGACCCCAGCCAAGCCAACGAGGGATAAAAGCTGTGATCTGCGAAACGAGGCATTCCTGTCGCTACGTAGACAAGCGGAATAAGCCCGAGTCCCGAAAGAGATATGAGCAGGAGGGCAATTTCCAGGGGGCCGCGAGCGCTCCACACGACCCTGGCACGGCGCGAACGCCGCGCGTACTTATAACGTATGACGTACCAGCCGATCGCCAACGCAACGAAGATGATTTTCGAAATGGTGGGCGTCATTTGAACCCGGCTACCGCGCCCGGAATACCTGGCAGTTCGCTTGCTGACGGCGGCACGCTCGCAATAAGTCTTCCGTCGTCAGCGATCATCGACAGGGCGCCATCCGGCGCGAGCGTCTGGGATTTGGCTGAAATAGGTCCGCAAGTCAGCATGAAGTAGTCATACGATGTTCGCTTATCATTTCCGCTGACGAACTGGTTGTGCACGCGGAAGTAGTCGAAGCGGATGCGTCGATAGATGTCGTCGTCAAGCATTCGACTAAGTCTCACGATCCTAACGATCGCCTCGTTTTCTGTCGACAAGCCCATTTCGGCCATTGGCCGGCTTTTGTAAAAGTTCAACAGGTCGACGAGGGCCTGATAGTCGCCCCAGAAGATCGCACGTGACTTGGCGACGCGGTCCATAGCCGTGCGAAAGCGTATTGCCTTCGGGTGCAGGCCGATCTTGAGTATGGATGATCCAACGCTCAAGAATGTCACGGGAGTTTTGTTCCGATCGAACGCAGGGTCCAGCCTCAAGGCGCGATCAAGTAGATCGACCGCAAGTACGGCGCCAAGACTGTGCCCTATGACCAAAATTTCGTCTGCGGCAGAGTTGCTCGCCGCAGCCACGAGCTCGGCGGCCAATCTGTCTAGTCTCTGCTCAATTTCCGAATTACCGCATCGAATATACTCGCGAGAGAAAATCCAGTCGTCGAACAAGTTGCCTAGGTGGAGCCAGCGCCACGGGCCTGCAAAAACGGCGACGATCCCGAAGAAACCGCCACCGGCAGCGACAGGAATGGATCCGGTGATCTTGAATGCAGCCAGGGCAATCAAAAAGGCGGCCGCGATGAGCACTCCAAACATGACCAATGGATAGAGAAAGAACAATGCGTAGCGCCAGTTGGTCAGCAAGTATCGCCAAAGCGTGCCGGTCAGAACGAAATCCAGAAACGCAAGAATCCCGACGGAAATGCGTGAGCCGATGCTTCGACGCCCGAAGGCCGCAATTACGTCGTGCCATTGGACCAGACGGTAGTCGGTTTCGACGAGCCAATCGGGGCCAGTTGTCGTCACATTCCATCGGATCTGGTCGGCGGTATCATGCAAACCGTCAACGGCCGCTTTCACTGACCAAGTACGTTGGAACCTCGCAATTTCGCGCACAAAGCGTCGTTGCGCGCTGGCATGCGACGTGATTGGATCATAGCCGCCGATATGGAATACCAACCGTTTCGCCACAGGCTTGCCGGACATTGCCTTATCCCCGGACTCATGCGAACTGCTCGCCGCCCACGCGTCTATCGATCTGCAATCGAAGACAGACGTTTGAAGCCAAGGGTTGTCAAGAGAGAATCGACAAGTTATTGGGGAACATGGGTCGATTTGTCCTGCCATGCGGAAGCCGAACCGCTCGAACAATAGCGTCGATTGGTGCTGCCGTGATTGTCGGTTTGTTCAGCACGTCGCCCTCTCGAGCGCAGGACGAGGCATCATCTGGCGAGAGATGCCTTGCTGCAAATTTGGCTGTCTCGCTGGGCGCACAGTTGCCCCGCACGGCGGCGCGTTTGAAATCTGGTGAGCCGCTAAAGATTGTCGCGATCGGATCATCGTCGACGGTGGGGCTCTGGGTACTTAGGTCCGCAGCCACATATCCGGAAGTGATGCGCCGAGAACTCTCGAGACTGAGATCCAACGCCACGATCGAGGTCATCAACAGCGGTCGGGTCGGCGATACGATTCCGAACAACATCGCACGGTTCGGGCGTGACGTTTTCGCGCACACGCCTGATCTCGTTATCTGGCAATTGGGTACTAATGACGTCGCCTGGGGCGGCCGGCCGGACCAAGGGCTCAAAAGAAGCGTTCTTGAAGGGGTAAGGGCACTTAAGGCGGGGTCTGCCGATGTCGTGTTGATGGATCTGCAATATGCGCCACAGGTACTCGCTTCCGCTAGCTATTCAGTGATGGAGGGCATCATCGCCGATGTCGCGAAGCAGGAACGGGTCGGGCTGTTCTCTCGTTTTGCGCTGATGCGAAACTCGATCAATGCCGGAGTTGCGCAGAGCGCGCTCGTAACGTGGGACGGACTGCACAACACCACCGATGGTTATGATTGCATTGGACGAGCCCTTGCCCGAGCTATCTCAACGAGTGCGCGTTGAGAGGCCCCAGCTTCGAAGGCTGTGGGTTCGCACGAGTTTGGGCACCGGCCGTGACAGCGATGCCGAGCGTGCAAATGCCCACCAACGCGAACGAAGACCAATTATCGTCGACAATCACCGCATCTCGCGCAGCGGTGACAGCAAGTCGCGCCGACGCTGTCAGGAGGTGCGCTCGTGCACCATTATGCCAGCCAACTTGTTGACCTGTTACTGGTGCTTGTCGCCGCGTGGATGGTGCCGGCCACCATTTTTATCATCTACGCCTATTTCGCTCGCCTTAAGAATCCGGTCAGCGAATCGGTCTTTGGACGTGTGGTCATCGTTTCCTTGTTCATCATAACCACGTCGATTTGGCTCCCGATAATTGTGGCTGCCATAGTCCTATCACTGATCGGTCATTTGTGGTTCCGCTTCAAGGGACAACTCCGCAAGTAGCTGGATCTTGAAAAAGATGGAGTCGGATTAGAGCGGCCCCTTAGCAAACTAAAAAAGGGAAGCGAAGCAATGTCCGCGTTTCTCCCAGCTCTGGCGATAGCTGCTATCAATTTTATAACAATCGCCACGGCCGCAGAATGGCGACCGCAGTTTCTCTCAGCGTGTCGAAACGGTTGCGGGCAGCAAAGCGGCTTTTCGACAGACGCTTGCTTGCAGATTTGCATCTGCATGGCTTCAGAATTGGAGACGAAGTTTAGTACCGAGACTCTAGGCTCCGTTGATCCCCCGAGTGCTGAGCAACTACACCAAACTAACGAAATCAGAATGCTATGCGTCCGGCGAGTGCTAGGACGTTAGAGCTGTTGCCTTTGGCGCGGAGGTCATCAGCTTGACCCTGACGTACTCTCCGTCCTTCCAAAGCCGCAAAATTGGCTGCCCCGGTTGTTCGAGGACAATATCGCGCCGACGGCGCATCCGGGTTCTCCTTGCGAGACCATCTCAGCCCTGAACTCGAAAATGGTCTTTGAACCGACGCTCCCATCGTTGAGCGCGCAAGCTCCAAGAAGCTGATCCACGGCGTCCCGCTCAAGAACGTCACCTCGCACTTCGCGATGGAGAAGATCAAGTCGATCACGGGCGCTGCCGATGTCGGCCCTGATGGCCGAGTAAACACCGGACCGTTTGCAGGACGCGATGCTCCCCGGGGACAGGCAGAACTGATTGTCGGTTTTGCTCGCCCGAATATCCTACTTCACGACGAGTCCCCGATCGACCCGTACCATCGAGTCTGCATACTCTAGGACGGGTCTTGGTACAAAAGCGAAGGAGAAGTCGTACAGCGATGGCGATGCGGTCGACATAGGAAAGGTCGCACGAGACCCATTTTGTCTCGGCGATCACTTCGGAAAGGTCTTGGAAAGTATGACCTTTCTAATGGTGGGCGCACCAGGGCTCGAACCTGGGACCCGCTGATTAAGAGTCAGCTGCTCTACCAACTGAGCTATGCGCCCGAAAGGCGGTCAAATGCCTTGCGAGGCCGGTCGTTTAGCAAAGCGATCCGGGGATGGCAAGCGATGTGGTGAAGGTTTTTCCACAGTCCCCAAAAAGCGAAAAGCCGCTGGATTCCAGCGGCTTCGCCAAGGCAACCCGAAGGTTAATCCCGCGGGAAATACGGGGTGGCTCAGAGCCGGCCCTCGCGATCCCGGTCCGGGCCGCCATCGCGGTCGAAACGGTCGCCGTGGAAGCGGTCCATGCCGCGCTCCATCATCCGGTCCATGCCGCGTTCCATGAAGTGGCGGGGCGGGCCGTCCTCGCCGCCGCCGAACGGGCCGCGGTGGCGGGTCAGCACGGCGAGGCGCCGCTTCTGGCCCTCGTCCAGGGTCTTGTAGAGGGGATCGGCGGCATCGGCGATCTTCTTCAGGGCCGCGGAGGTGGCGCCCATGTCGTCGGCGCGCTCGCGCAGGCGGGCGATTGGATCCTCCGGCTTGTCGCCGTCCTTGGCGCCGCCGGGGCCGGCGTTCATCCGCGCATTGGCGCGGTCGATGCGCAGCTTGGCGAAGTCGCGCACGGCGGCCTCGACCGGCGGCCACAGCTTCTCCTGATCGGCGTTGAGCTTCAGCCCGGCATGGACGGCGGCGATCCGCGCGTCGACGAAGGCGGCGCGGTCTTCCGGGTTCATGCGGATGTGGCGGAAGTGCTCCATCCACGGGCGATGATATTGGGCATAGACCGCGCCCGAGCCGGCGATGCTCAGCACGGCGATGGCGGCGATGGTGAACTTCCTCATACGTACCTCCTCTGGAAGGATGCACTGAAGATGAGCGCCGAACCGCTGACGCGCAACTTACAACTTGGACAGGGAAGCCATTCTTACAGAGATGTAACTACCGTGAATGCCTGTTCAGATGCAGACTGAAACGATTTGCAACAAAAAGGGCTTCCGTGCCGGCACGGAAGCCCTTTGTTCATTGCACTATATATCCACGCAGGATGTGAGCTGGTTCGTGGCGTTCTCAGTTCGTCATACGCTCAGTTCGTGGTGCTCTCAGTTCGTGGTGCTTTTGGCTTCCTTCAGGAACTCGTCGATCAGCGGCTGGCCGACGCGGCCTGCGGCGTCCTTGTAGACCGGCTCCATCGCCTTGCGCATCGCCTCGTCCTGCTCCGGCGTGAGCTTGATGATCTCGCTCTTGCCGCTCTTCTTGATCTCGGCGAGCGCGTCGTCGTTCTCTTTCTGCGACTGTGTGTTGTTGAAGTCGGTCGCTTCCTTCATCGCCTTGCTGAGCTGGTCGCGGATGTCGGCCGGCAGATCGTCCCAGAACTTCTTGTTCACGATCACGACGTAGCCGATATAGCCGTGATTGGTCTCCGTGATGTACCTCTGCACCTCGTGCATCTTCTGCGTATAGATGTTCGACCAGGTGTTCTCCTGGCCGTCGACGACGCCGGTCTGCAGCGCCTGATAGACTTCAGAGAACGCCATCACTTGCGGCAGCGAGCCGAGCGCCTTGAACTGGGCCTGCAGCACGCGCGAGGACTGGATGCGGAACTTGACGCCCTGATAATCCGCCGGCGCGACCAGCTTCTTGTTGGCGCTCATCTGCTTGAAGCCGTTGTCCCAATAGGCAAGGCCGGTGATGCCCTTGGAGTCGAGCAGCTTGAGCAGCCGCAGGCCGAGCGGGCCTTCCGTCACCTTCCGCAACGTCTTCAGGTCGGGAAGGATGTAGGGCAGATCGAACACCTCGAACTCGCGGATACCGAGCGGGCCGAACTTGGAGTTGGACGGCGCCAGCATCTGCACGCTGCCGAGCTGCAGCGCCTCGAGCTCCTCCTTGTCCTTGTAAAGCGTCGAGTTCGGGTAGACCTCGATCTTGACCTTGCCGCCGGTGTATTTCTCGGCGAGCTCCTTGAACTTCTCCGACGCCTTGCCCTTCGGCGTGTCGGTGGCGACGACGTGGCTGAACTTGATGATGATCGGCGATTGGGCCGATGCCGGTCCGGTCGACGCCAAAGCCCCGGTCAAGGCCGCAACCGATGCCGCAGCCAGAATGAATTTCCGCATGCTTCCTCCCGCATATTATCGTGGGGCGCGGATCGCCGGCCCCCAACACTTGAAGTCGAGACTTAAAGTCGAGACTTGAGGGCAGGATTATAGAGAAGCAGGCACAGGCGCCATTGCCCCTTAGCAGGGGGCGGCTTGCAAAAATGCGGTATCCGGAGGCGAAATCCGCCGGATCAGCGGACGCAGAAGGATGGCGACGGCAGGGACCCCCGCCATCGCCGGTGTCGTCTCTCGCAGCCTCAGCCGTGCAGCGCCGGCGCGAGCTGGGCCTGCTGCACCACCGCCGGATCGGTGATCAAGGTGCCGCCATGCCCGTCCGCGGACAGGGCGAAGTCGGCGGCGCTGTACTGGCCGAGCAGGCTCAGGGAGGCGGTATGGGTGCCGTCCGAGACGGTCAGCGTGCCGCCGCTGTTGTCGCCGTTCGCAGCATAGGCGAGCGAGGTCACGCCGTCGCTGAACAGGATATCGCCGAGATCGATGCTGTCATGATCCTGCCAGCCGGAAATCGTTCCGGTGAAGGCCGACGCCTGGGCAAGAACCAGCGACGCATTGGAACCGGCGAAGATCACATCGTCGATCGTGCCGCCCGCATGGACGAAGGCGAGCCCGCCCGAGCCGATCGTGGTGTCGTCCGCGCTGCCGCCGGACTGCACATATTGCGTACCGGACAGGACCGTCGTGCCGGTCGCGCTGCCATACACAAATTGCACGCCGCCGTTGACGATGGTGGCGCTGGCGGCGCCCCAATCGACCTGGACGCCGCCGGCGTTGACCGTGGTGCCGGTCGCGACACCGTCGGCATAGACGCTCTGCTGGCCGCCGGCGTTGACCGTCGTCATCGACGCGCTGCCGTGGAGGATCTGAAGGGCGCCGTTACTGATCGTGGTCTGGACCACCGTGCCGCCGGAGACCGACTGGATGCCGCCATCCATCGTGGTGTTGATCGCGGTTCCACCCAGATAGACATCCTGCCCGCCGCCATGGATCGTCGTGTCCGAAGCGATGCCGCCGCCTTCCACGGCCTGCAGGCCCGAATTGATCGTCGTAAGGCTCGCCGAGCCGAACACGTACTGGGCGCCGCCGCTGATCGTCGTGACGATCGTGAAGCCCCAATCGATCTGGATGCCGCCGGCATTGATGGTGGACCCGGTCGCACTGCCTTCGACATAGACGTTCTGCTCGCCCCCGGCATTGACGGTGGTCGAGAAGGCGTTGTTGTGAACGTGCTGCATTCCGCCGTTGGCGATCGTGGTGTCGATCGCGACGCCGAAGACGTTCTGGGTGCCGCCGTCCACGGCGGTGTTGCTCGCGATACCGCCACCGAGGATGTCCTGCTCGCCGCCGGTCACGATCGTCGAGCCGTCGGCCGAGCCGCCGATCTGGATGTATTGGTTGCCCGCAATCACGGAGTTCGAGGCCAGACCGAACACCGCCTGCGCGGCGCCTGCGGCAACCACCATTCCGTCGGCCGTGCCCTCGAGCACGACCACCGCGCCGCTTTCGACCTTGATGTCGGAATAGCCGGTGGCGTCCTCGATCGTCCAGACCCCACTCTTGACGTCGAGCTTCTCGACATTGACCACGGCGCTCGCCAGTACGCCGCCGCCCGAAAGCGTGAGCGTGTCGAACCCGTCGCCGCCGTCGATCGTACCGGCGACGGTCGAGCCGGTGAAAAGGTCGATGGCGTCGTCGCCTGCGCCCATCGAGACGTCGCCGATGATGAGGCCGCTGTTGGTGAGCGTGTCGTTGCCGCCGTCGGTGGTAACGCTGCCGAAAATGCTGCCGGTGTTGGTGACGCTGTCGCCGAACGTGCCGACGATCGAGATCGCCTCGCCGTTGTTGCCGCGAATGGTGCCGTCGTTGATGATCGTCATGATGCCGAAGGCGCTGCCGTCATTGCTGTCGTCGACGGTGATCGCCCGCTGGTCGCTGACGATGACGCCGCCCGCCTCGTTGTGGACGAAACCGCCGCCGATCGCGAGCGCCTCGTTGAGGCCGTTGGCACCGCTGGTCAGGCCCACCGCTCTGATCGTCCCGAAATTGTCGATCGAGACCAGGCCGTCCACATCGATACCGTCGGCGTCGGCACCGCCGACCGCCGTGCCGGTGATTGTGCCGGTGTTGGTCACGATTGTCGTCGTGCTGGCGGCGCTGTCCATGTTGATGCCGGAACCGCTGCGGCCGATGATCGTGCCGTCGTTGCTGACGGTGATCGGCTGGTCGCCGGTGATGCCGTGACGCGCGCCGTCGATGATACCGCCGGCGAAGTTGTTGACGACCCCGCCGGTGTTGACCGACTGGAAGTCGATCGCGTCGTTGCCGCTCGAAGCAGCCGAGGCGTTGTGGCTGACGATCTGGCCGTAATTGTTGATCGTGGCGTTGGCACCGGCCCGGACCGAATCGGCATCGGCCGCCGAGATCACGCCGGTGGCCGCGTTGTTGATGACGGTGTGCACGCCGGCCGAATTGATGTCGTCGAGGTCGAGCGCCTGTCCGGCATTGCTGCCGGTTCCGGTTGAGGAGATCGTGCCGTCATTGTTGATGGTGAGGGTACCGCTGGTGCCCGAGACCAGATTCGAGATCTTCACCGCGTCCTTGGTCGCGGTGATGGTGGCACCGACCTTGTTGTTGATGGTGAAGCTGCCACTGGTCGAGCCGCTGGTGGCGATCGCGCGGCTGGTGCCGGTGATGGTGCCGGAATTGTCGATCAGCGCGCCCGGCGAGGTGCTGCCGCCGATCCAGGTGACCGGTGTCGAGCCCGATAGGGTCGCGCCGGCGAGGACGGCCAGATGATCATCGTTGGCGAGCGTGATCGGGTTCGACGAGTTGCCGGAGACCAGGGTGCCGTCGTCATTGGCGATGGTGCCGGTCGCCGTTGCCGTGCCGATCGTGACCGCTGCGCCCGGATTGCTGGCGCTCGTCAGCGTCAGAGTGAAGCTCTCGTCGGGCTCCGCGGTGGTGTCGCCGGAGATCGTGACGGTGATGGTCGCCGAGGACGCGCCGTCGGCGAAGCTGCCGCTGAAGGTCGAGGCCGGCAGCGTGCCGCCGAAATCGGCTGCATCGGTGGTGCCGGCGGCGAAGCTGCCGGAGAAGCTCAGCACGCCGGTGGTGCCGCCGGTGCGCACGATCGTGAAGGTCATGGTCTTGGTGCCGCTCTGCCCCTCGGCAACCGACACGCTCGCCGGGGAGAACGAGACCGTCTGCGTGGCGGGCGCGGCCACGGTGAAGGCGGTGGTCGGGAACGGCGCGTCCGGCGCGGTGCCGTCGGTGCTCTGGTCGCCGCTGCCGTTCTGGGTGACCCAGTTGGCGGTGTTGCCGATCGCAGCAAGATAGTCGGCGAAGCTGGCAAAGCCGGAGCGCGGGCCGTTATAGCCGACGATGTCGAGGCCGCCGGTGAAGCTGACCGCGGTCTGGCCGGCGACGAGGCCGGTGCCGGTCAGCGTGCCGTCGGAGGTCGCATAGCCGACATTGGAGATCGCGGCGAGGAAGGTCGGCGCGGTCGAGGAGCCGACATAGGCGTAGACGACCTCGCTGTCGTTGGACAGGCCGGTGTTGTTGGCATTGGTGAACGTGGCCGAGCCCGCGCTGGTACCGAACGTGCCCTTGCCGATGTTGTTGATATCGATGACGGTGCCGGCGGCGATAGCGCTGGTCGCGGTCCAGGCGATCGTGCTTTCGGCACTGCTGCCGGTGGCAAAGCTGGTTCCGTTCCAGTTGCTGTCGGTGAAGTTGATCACCGTGCCCTGCGGGATGTCGGTCAGGGCGACAAAGGACAGATTGTCGTTGCCGTCGCCGTTGAATCCGGTGAAGGCGATGGAGCCAGCAGTAAGGGGCATTTCAATTCTCCAGCAGCGGGGCGCGGCCCGTGACACTGCCGGTTAATGATATGATAACGTGACATGTTAATAACATATTTGTTGCGATACACCCCCACATGACGTGATCGTGTGCCAAGCGAAAAACGCGGCGCTGAGGGCGCCGCGATCCCGCAACTACGGCACCTTGGCCTTCCCGGCCTCAGCCATGCAGCGCCGGTGCAAGTGCAACCTGCGGTGCAAGCCCCGGATCGGTGAGCAGGGTGCCGCCATGTCCGTCCGAGGACAGCGCGAAGTCGGCAGCACTGTACTGGCCGAGCAGGCTCAGCGTCGCGATATGCGTGCCGTCGGAGACCGTCAGCGTGCCGCCGGTGTTGTCGTTGTTCTGTGCATACGCGAGCGAGGTCGCGCCGTCGCTGAACAGGATATCGCCAAGATCGATGCTGTCATGATCCTGCCAGCCGGAAATCGTTCCGGTGAAGGCCGACGCCTGGGCAAGAACCAGCGACGCATTGGGACCGGCGAAGATCACATCGTCGATCGTGCCGCCCGCATGGACGAAGGCGAGCCCGCCCGAGCCGATCGTGGTGTCGTCCGCGCGGCCGCCGGACTGCACATATTGCGTACCGGACAGGACCGTCGTGCCGGTCGCGCTGCCATACACAAATTGCACGCCGCCGTTGACGATGGTGGCGCTGGCGGCGCCCCAATCGACTTGAACGCCGCCGGCATTGACCGTGGTGCCGGCTGCCGTGCCGTCGGAATAGACGTTCTGCGCGCCGCCGCCGTTGAGGATCGTGGTGACGGCGGTGCCATGGAGATGCTGGATCGCGCCGTTGCCGATCGTGGTCTGGGTCACCACCGCGCCGTAGACCTCCTGGCTGCCGCCGTCCATGGTGGTGCCGGTCGCTGTTCCACCGCCGAACACGATCTGATCGCCGCCGTGGATCGTCGTAGCGTTGGCCGCGCCGCCGTTCTCAACGACCTGCAGGCCCGAATTGAGGATCGTCGTGCTTGCCGTGCCGAACACATATTGAGCGCCACCTTCGAGCGTCGTTCCGCTCGCCGCGCCCCAGTCGTTCTGAACGCCGCCGGCATTGACTGTGGTGCCGGTCGCCGTGCCGTCGGAATAGACGTTCTGCCCGCCGCCGTCGTTGAGAATCGTGGTGACGGCGCTGCCATGAAGGTACTGCACCCCGCCGTTGCCGATCGTGGTCTGGGTCACGACCGCGCCATAGACGTTCTGGCTGCCGCCGTCGAGGATGGTGCCGTTCGCTCTGCCGTCACCCACAATCCACTGTTCGCCGCGCACAGTGGCGCCGTCCGCTTTGCCGTACACGTAGAGCGCAGCGCCCTGCGCCACCGTGCCGGCTGAGCTTGAACTCTGGCCTTGCATGAAAAGGTTGGCTCCGGTCTCGACCGTGACAAATGCATAAGTCGTGCCGGCGCTGGTCGTCCAGTTTCCGCCACGCACATCGAGATTTTCGATGCCGATCGTCTTTCCAAGCGTCCAGCTGCCCGACCCCGACAGATTGATCGTGTCGTTGCCATCGCCGCCGTCGAGCGTAACGGCGACGATCGAACCAGTGACAAGGTTGATGCTGTCGTTTCCGGTGCCGCCGTCGACCTTACCGGCGACGGTCGAACCGTTGAAAAGGTTGATGGTGTCGTTTCCGGCACCCAACTTCACATCGCCAGAAACGGTTCCGCTGTTGGTAAAGGTATCGTCGCCGTCGCCAAGGTCGATCACGGCAACGGGATACAACAAGATCGAGCCGCTGTTGATCAGCGTGTCTGCGCCGCCGTCCGTAGAGATGCCGCCGGACATTCCTCCCCTGTTGATGATGGTGTCCTCAAAGTCGCCCAAAGTGCCGATGGTGGCCGAGATCCCGCCCTCGTTGTAGATGGTCTTGGCGCCGAGCGATGGGGCTGGGGCCGTATCAGTGAAGACCACCCCCGCTCCTGCCTTGACCTTGACAGAGGAATAGCCGGCGATGGCTTGGGTGAACCAGCTCCCGCTCTGTACGTCGAGATTCTCGACGTTGATCACGGCGCCGAGTTGGTTGAAGTCCCTGCCGGAAAGCTTGAGCGTATCGGTGCCCGCACCGCCATCGATCGCCCCATTCAGGGCGGAGTGCCCCGTGGTCAAATCCGCACCGTTGAAGAGGGAGATGCTGTCGTCGCCGGCTCCCATCGACACGTCACCGGTGATGATGCCCCAGTTGCTTAGGACATCATTGCCGCCGCCCATGTCGATGCTGCCGACGATGGTGCCGGTGTTGGTGATGGTATCGTCGAACGTGCCGGTGATGGAGATCGCCTGGCCGTTCTTGCCCTGGATGTAACCATTATTGACGATGGAGACGGCGGCGAAGGCGCTGCCGTCGTTGCTGTCGTCGACGGTGATCGCACGCTGGTCGCTGACGATCAGACCGTTGGCCTCGTTGTGGACGTAGCCGCCGCCGATCGCGAGCGCCTCGTTGAGGCCGTTGGCCGCGGCTACGAGCCCGATTGCCCTGATGGCTCCGAAATTGTCGATCGAGACCAGGCCGTCGACGTCGATGCCGTCGGCGTCCGCACCGTTCACGGAGGTGCCGGTGATGGTGCCGCGGTTGGTGACCACCGTCGTCGTGGTGCCGGCGCTATCCATGTTGATGCCGGAGCCGGCCTCGCCGGTGATCGTGCCGTTGTTGCTGACGGTGATCGGTTGGTCGCCGGTGATGCCGTGGCGCGCGCCGTCGATAATGCCGCCGTCAAGATTGTTGACGACACCGCCGGTGTTGGAGCGGAAGTCGATCGCATCGTTGCCGGACGAGGCCGCCGAGGCATTATGGCTGACGATTTGGCCGTAATTGTTGATGGTGGCGTTGACGCCCGTCCGGATCGCATCGGCATCGGCCGCCGAAATCACGCTGCTCGCCGCGGTGTTGATGACGATGTTAGCGCCGCTCGAATTGATGTCTTCGAGGTCGAGCGCCTGGCCGGCATTGCTGCCGGTTCCGGTCGAGGAGATCGTGCCCGCGTTGCTGATGTTGAAGGTGCCGCTGGTGCCGGAGACCAGGTTCGAGATCTTCACCGCGTCCTTGGTCGCGGTGATGGTGGCCTTGCCCCTGTTGTTGATGGTGAAGCTGCCGCTTGCGGACCCGGCGGTGTCAATCGCGCGGCTGGTTCCGGCGATGGTGCCGAAATTGTCCAGCAGTACGCCGGGCGAGGTGCTGCCGCCGACCCACGTGACCGGGGTAGAACCGGATAGCGTCGCGCCTCCTAGAATGGTGAGATAGTCGTTGTTCGCCACCGTAATCGGGGTCGACGAATTGCCCGACACCACCGCCCCATCGTCGTTGATGATCGTGCCGGTCACGGTCGCGGTGCCGATCGTGGCCGCTGCGCTGGGGTTGCTGACGCTGGTGAGCGTGAGCGTGAAGCTCTCGTCGGCCTCCGGAATGGTGTCGCCGTAAACCGTAACGGTGATGGTCGCCGAGGTCGCACCATCTGCGATGCTGCCGTTGAAGATCGACGGCGGAAGCGTGCCGCCGTAATCGGCGGCGTTGGTGGCACCGGCGGCGAAGGTACCCGAGAAGCTCAGCACGCCGGTGGTGCCGCCGGTGCGCACGATCGTGAAGGTCATGGTCCTGGTACCGTTGTCGCCTTCTGCGATCGACACGTTCGACGGCGAGAACGATATCAATTGCGCCGCCGCGGGCGCCACGGTGAACGCAGTGGTCGGGAACGGTGCGTCCGGCGTATTGCCGTCGGCGCTCTGATCGCCGCTGCCGTTCTGGGTGATCCAATTGCCGGTGTCGCCGATCGCGGCGAGATAGTCCGCGAAGGTGGCGAGGCCGAAGCGCTGGCCGATATAGCCGACGATGTCGAGGCCTCCAGTGAAGCTGACTGCGGTCTGGCCGACGACGAGGCCGGTTCCGGTCAGCGTGCCGTCGGAGGTCGCGTAGCCGACATTGGAGATCGCGGCGAGGAACGTCGGCGACGTCGAGGAGCCGACATAGGCGTAGACAACCTCGCTGTCGTTGGAGAGGCCGGTGTTGTTGGCATCGGTGAAAGTCACGATTCCAGCACTGGCGCCGAGCGTACCCTTGCCAATGTTGTTGATGCCGATGACGGTGCCGGCGGCGATCGCACTGGTCGCAGTCCAGGCGATCGTGCTCTCGGCGTTGCTGCCGGTGGCGAAGCTCGTTCCATCCCAGTTGCTGTCGGTGAAGTTGATCACGGTGCCCTGTGGGATGTCGGTCAGGGCGACAAAGGACAGATTGTCGTTGCCGTCGCCGTTGAACCCGGTGAAGGCGATCGAACCAGCGGAAAGCGACATTTCAGTTCTCCAGCAGCGGGCGCGCTTGCGGGCCCACGCGGCAGAGCGGGCATGCTCTGCTGCGTCAGGACACGAAGCGGGAAAGACCGGCACGATCAGCCGAGGGCACGGCCCGTGACACTGGTGGTTAATGATATGTTAACATGACATGATAATAACAATCTTGCGGTGATGAGCCCTTGCTCCACATCTTCAAGGCCTCAAACGAAAAACGCGGCGCCGAAGGCACCGCGTTTCCGCCGATCTAATAGAAGCGTGAGCCTCAGCTCGCCGCCGCCGTCGTCACCGCGTCGCGCTGGCGCTTCATGACGATCTTGTTCAGCGCGCCGAGATAGGCCTTGGCGGACGCCACCAGCGTATCCGGATCCGCCGCGCGCGCCGTCATCGCACGTCCCTCATGCGACAGCCGCACCGAGACTTCCGCCTGCGCGTCGGTGCCTTCGGTCACCGCGTGGACCTGGTACAGCTCGAGCTTGGCCTCGTGCGGCACCAGGCGCTTGATGCAGTTGAACACCGCATCGACAGGACCGTTGCCCTCGGCCTCCTCGATCTTGATCTGACCGTCGACGTCCAGCTTCATGGTCGCGCGCTGCGGGCCATGGGTGCCGGCGATCACGGTCAGCGAGGTCAGCTTGATGCGATCGTGCGAGGCCGCCATCTCCTCGTCGACCAGCGCCTCGATGTCCTCGTCGTAGATGTCCTTCTTGCGGTCGGCGAGCGCCTTCATCCGCGTGAACGCATCTTCCAGCTGGTTCGGGCCGAGCTTGTAGCCCATCTCCTCCAGCTTGTGCACGAAGGCGTGGCGGCCGGAATGCTTGCCCAGCACCAGCGAGGACTGCTTCAGGCCGACCATCTCGGGCCGCATGATCTCGTAGGTGGAGGCGTCCTTCAGCACGCCGTCTTGGTGGATGCCGCTCTCATGCGCGAACGCGTTCCGGCCGACGATGGCCTTGTTGTACTGCACCGGGAACGAGGTCGCCGCCGACACCACCTTCGAGGCGCGGGTGAGCTGCGTCGTGTCGATCTTGTTCCAGTACGGGAATTTGTCGTTGCGCACGTTGATCGCCATCACGATCTCTTCGAGCGCGGCGTTGCCGGCGCGCTCGCCGATGCCGTTGATGGTGCACTCGACCTGGCGCGCACCGCCGACCACGCCGGCCAGCGAGTTCGCCACGGCCATGCCGAGGTCGTTGTGACAGTGCACGGAGAACACCGCCTTGTCGGAGTTCGGCACGCGTTCGATCAGCGTCTTCATGAAGTGGGTGTATTCCTCCGGCACCGTGTAGCCGACGGTGTCGGGGATGTTCACCGTGGTCGCACCGGCCTTGATCACGGCCTCGACGATGCGGCACAGATAGTCCATCTCGCTGCGGGTGCCGTCCTCGGCCGACCATTCGACGTCATCGATCTGGTTGCGGGCGCGCGCGACCATGGCGACCGAGGTCTCGAGCACTTCTTCCGGCGTCTTGTTCAGCTTCACCCGCATGTGCAACGGCGAGGTCGCGATCACGGTGTGGACGCGGCCGCGCTTGGCAAACTTCACCGCTTCGGCGCAGCGGTCGATGTCGGCCGGATGGGCGCGTGACAGGCCGGCGATGACGGAATTCTTGGAGCGGCGGGCGATCTCGCTCACCGCTTCGAAGTCACCCTGCGAGGTGATCGGGAAGCCGGCTTCGATGACGTCGACGCCCATATCGTCCAGCAACTCGGCGACCTCGAGCTTCTCCTCGAAGGTCATTGTGGCGCCGGGGCACTGCTCGCCGTCGCGCAGCGTGGTGTCGAAAATGATGACGCGGTCCTTGTCGGACTTGTTCACGGAGGCCATTGCAAATTTCCTTTTGAGCTTTTGCGCCGTCGGTGTGCTGGGCGCTTGAGGTGTCTGGTGATCTCGACCAACCCCTGAGTGCCCAGGCGCGCAGCGCCCAGCCGGCCCTCAGGGGCAGCTAAGAAGAAGCCCGCCAAGAAGCAGGGTGGGCAGCGCGGCCGGGATCGTGGCGGCGGCCAGAGCCACCTCCCCCGAAAATCCCTCGATTTGGCCGCGAATCAGCATTGCCAGACCCTTTTGAGCCCTCAAATCCTCGGTCAAAACCGTTGACGGTTGGTTGCCGGGAGGCTCGATGCGCCTGTTTCTAGACGAGAAACGGGCGCAACTGCAACGCCAAAAGATGGTCAGTATAGGTGACCTAGTTTCGGATCGGGAGCTGGCGATCGCGCCGGCCCGAGATCGGTGACGTCCCAGTTTTGTGCTCCGCAGGACGCTGCCGCAAGCAAGGATCGAGCGTGCGCTCATCGCACGCAAAGTTGCATGCGTCGCCTCGACAGAGAGACAGTCCGAGAGATTGCGACCACGGGAGGTGGACGGCGTCGGCAGCTGTGGGCACCACTGCGCGTCACGGGTCGCGCTACGACAGCGCACGTCTCATTGGACTTCGAGATTGAACGCGGCCGGCAGGGCGGCCGCTCGTCACGCCAGGGCGGCGGCTAACCGGTCCGGCGGGCGCGGGCGCGGCTCTCCCAGCGGTCGAGCATCTGGCCGAGTTCGCCGACGGCCGGGACCGGCGGGGTTTCATTGGTGTTGGCGGGCGGTTTTGCAGTGAGCCAATCCGGCTGCTGCTCATAGCCACGCCAGCGACGGGCTTCGGCACGTCGCTGGCGGGACATATAATCGCGCAGGAAATAGCCGGCCGCGAATGCGATCCCGGGCAAGATGATCAATATGGCAACGCCAACCACACGCAACTCCAGCCTTTGCTTCTGAATGTTTCTGCGCGGCAAACCGCGCGAAATCAAGGCTTGTAAATGCCGCGAGGCCGGTCTCGTTCCATCCGTACCAAGCGAACGAGTGGTTATTCACAAGCGCGGAACAGCCCGATGCGGGCGAGCCGCATCTCGCCGCTCACCGTTTTGGGCAGACCTGCGACGAATTCACGGCACCACGCCGACATCGCGCTGAGGATGCGAACCGCCCCCTCGCAACCGGACGCGGACCGGACTAACCTCAAGTTGCTCGGCCGGAGCAACCGGCCAGCCAACATGACCGGGAGGACGCGATGACACGCCAACAGGCTTGTGACGACGCGGCTCGTGACCACGGGCCGCGTGACCATGAACTTGCGCTTTCACGACGAACACTTGTCCGGGGCCTTGCGCTCGGCGCCGCCGCCACGGTAGCCGGCCCCGCACTGGCCCAGACCGGACCCGCGGCACCACCGACGACCATCACCACCCCGCCGCGTGATTTCGGCCCCAACGGCGCGCCGACCACCTATTTCTGGGACCCCGACATCATCGCGGTCGATCCATCCTTCAACGACCTCGCGCAGCCCAACACGGCGATCAAGCGACTTCACACCGGTCTGTTGTGGGCCGAAGGGCCGGCCTGGAGCGCCCAGGGACGGTATCTGTTGTGGAGCGATATCCCCAACAACCGGCAGATGCGCTGGACCGAGGACGACGGCCGCGTCAGCGTATTCCGCTCGCCTTCGAATAATTCCAACGGCAACTCGTTCGACTTCCAGGGCCGCCAGCTCTCCTGCGAGCATCTGACCCGGCGCGTGACGCGCTACGAGCACGACGGCACCGCCACCGTGCTTGCGGACTCCTACCAGGGCAAGCGGCTGAACTCGCCGAACGACATCGCCGCGCATCCCGACGGCAGCTACTGGTTCACCGATCCGCCCTATGGCGGCCAGCTCTATGAAGGCGAGCCCGACGTCGCCGGAGGCCCGAGCAATTCCGGCGGCAAGCTCAATCCGCGGATCGGGCAGCCGGCCGGCTTCGTGCCGGGCAAGCGCGAGTTGCCGACCAATTGCTATCGCATCGACCCCTCCGGCCGCATCGACCTCGTCGTCACCGAGGACCAGGTCCCCGATCCGAACGGCCTCTGCTTCTCGCCCGACTACAAGAAGCTCTACATCGCCTCGACCGGCAAGGGACCCGGCGACACCGGCCCCGGCGGCAACGGCGATATCTTCGTGTTCGACGTCGGCACCGACAACAAGCTCTCCAACCTCAAGAAGTTCAGCGATTGCGTGATCGACGGCGTCAAGTGCGGGCCCGACGGCTTGCGCTGCGACGTCAACGGCAATGTCTGGTCCTCCAGCAATGCCGGCCGCGCTGTCGGCTATAGCGGCGTCACGGTGTGGTCGCCGGAGGGCAAGCTGCTCGGCCGCATCCGTCTGCCGGAAGTGTGCGGCAATGTCTGCTTCGGCGGACCCAAGCGCAACCGCCTGTTCATGGCCGCGAGCCAGTCGCTCTATGCGGTGTACACGGCAACGCAAGGCGCAGGCCCGGGCTGAACGGCACGGGTCCTTGACCGCGACACGGCGCCGGCGGGCCTCGCCGGCGCCGAATTGTTTGGCCAGTGCGTCAATCGGGAGCAACAGAGGTGACTTCCGGACGGAGCGCGTGATAATTGAGCCATGGCAGACAAAACGCGCGTTGTTGTTCTCTATGGCGGCAGGTCCGGTGAGCACGAGGTCTCGCTGAAATCGGCGGCCTCTGCGTTCAGGCATCTCGACCGCAGCCGCTTCGAGGTGATCCCGGTCTCCGTCGACAAGGCCGGACGCTGGCAATTGAACGATCTTCATGCGCTCGATCTGGCGCAAACGGTGTCCCTGCCGATCCTGCCCGACGCGCCCGAGATCCGGCTCGCCAGGGGACCTGACGGACGCGGCGTCCTCATGCCGATCGCGCAAGGAGCCCCCGTCGAGATCGACGTCGTCTTTCCGGTCATGCATGGGCCGCTTTGCGAGGACGGTACCGTGCAGGGCCTGCTGGAATTGGCCGACGTCGCCTATGTGGGATCGGGCGTCCTCGCCTCCGCCGTCAGCATGGACAAGGATGTCGCCAAGCGGCTCGCTGCATTCGCCGGCATTCCGGTCGCGCCCTATCGCGTGCTCACCCGCAAGGAATTTGCGCGGGACCGCTCCTCGTCGCTCGCGAGGGCGGCCGAAGGCCTGAGCCTCCCGGTGTTCGTCAAGCCGTGCAACATGGGCTCCAGCGTCGGCATCCACAAGGTGAAGACTTGGGATGCGCTCGGCGCGGCGCTCGACGATGCATTTCGCTATGACGTCAAGGTGCTGGTCGAACAGGGCATCGACGCGCGCGAGATCGAGGTCGCGGTGCTCGAGGGCGAGACGCTGTTCGCGAGCCTCGCCAGCGAGCTCAATCCCAACGCCCATCACGAATTCTATTCCTACGAGGCCAAATATCTCGATCCCGATGGCGCCCGGGTCGACCTGCCGGCCCGGCTCGACGCGGCGCAGATGGCGCGCGTGCAATCGCTGGCGACGCAGGTATTCGCGGCGCTCGAATGCAGCGGCTTCGCGCGCGTCGACTTCTTCCTCGACCGGAAAAGCGGCGAGTTCTGCTTCAACGAGATCAACACGCTGCCCGGCTTCACGTCGATCAGCATGTATCCGAAGATGATGGAAGCCTCGGGCGTGCCCTATCCGGAGCTGTTGACGCGTCTCGTCAACCTGGCGCTGGATCGGCACGAGCAGCGGCAATCCCTGGAACGGGGTTACGTGAGCTAGGTTGTTTCCGCTCAAGCTCTCGGAGTTGACCGGGACAAGGAGAAACCATGCGCGTGGTGATCTGCGGCGGCGGCGTGATCGGGGCCTGCATCGCCTATTTCCTGCGCCGCCGCGGCATCGACATCATCGTCGTGGAGCGGGCAGAGGTCGCGGCCGCGGCCTCCGGCAAGGCCGGCGGCTTCCTGGCACGCGACTGGTGCGCCGGCACGCCGCTCGATGCGCTGGCCCGGCGCAGCTTTGCGCTTCACGCCCAACTGCCGGAGGAGATCGCGGGCGATTGGGGCCACCGCCCGATGAGCGCCTATAGCGGCTTCGTTGCCGCCGAGGGCGATCTGCGTCGGACAGCGCCATCCGCGCTCGGCTGGCTCAGCGACGGCGTCGTCATCGCGCAGCGCATCGGGACGCCCGAGACGACCGCGATCGTCCATCCCAGCAAGTTCACATCGGGCGTCATGAACGCGGCGATCGCGCAGGGCGCCGAGCTTCGCGTTGGCCGCGTCACCGGCATCGTGCGCGACAGAGACGGCACGCGTGCGAAGGGCGTCGCGGTCGACGGCCACGTCATCGAAGCGGACGCCGTCGTGATCGCGATGGGACCGTGGTCGCTGCTCGCGGCACAATGGATGAGCCTGCCCGCCGTCTACGGCCAGCGGAGCCCGAGCATCGTCTACGATCTCGGCCCGAACGCGCCGGCCGATGCATTGTTCCTGGAGCACGAGAACGGTGACGGCGCCGTGTCGATCGAGGTCTTCCCGCGCGCGGACGGCAGCACGCATATCGTCGCCCTCTCCGACATCGCGCCGCTGCCGCTCGATCCGGCGGCCGTCACACCGGATCAAGATGCGATCGCGCGCCTGCAAGCCATGTCGGAGCGATTGTCGCCATTGTTCGCACCTGAAAAGATCATCGCACGGCAGGCCTGCTTTCGTCCCGTGACTCAGGATGGCCTGCCGCTGATCGGCCGGGTCCCGCAAAGCGAAGGGCTTTATGTTGCGACCGGACACAATGTGTGGGGCATCCTCAACGCGCCCGCGACCGGCGAGGCGATGGCGCAACTGATCGCCGATGGCGAGGCACGCGACTTAGACCTCTCGGCGTTCGATCCTGCGCGACTCGAGCCGCTCGATCCGTCGTTGCTGCAGGCACGCTGAACCAGCAGCATCATCGCTGATCGACCGCGCTGTTTGCGCCCGCGATAGCGACGCATGCCCGTCGGCGAAATCTGCATGCCTGCGCGCGAAACGGGTCTCACACCTCCCCTGCCCGCAATTTGCGCAGCGGTAGACTTTAGTCCTCTCTCACAATCCTGAACGCGGTTTCACTTGCCGAGAAAGTCTCCGCCGTTATAGTTGCGACACAATGGCTCACAAGAGGCCTGTTCGAAGGGAGAGAACAATATGAATAATGCACTCTCTGTTGCATTGCGAATAGCGCGCGACACGGCCGCGACCAGCGCGCCGAAGGATGTTGCAACGGCCGACGCAAGAGCAAGAGCCACCGTCAGGCTCCCCGGCCTCGTCGAACCCATCACAAGCTGATCGGGACTGCTTCCCCGGGCGAAAGCCCGGAAGCATTCACATGCGCCTCCACGCAGCACCTTCCCTCCAGAGACAGCTCGTCTGTCCGGCCAATCATTCATGCGAGTCTTCCAGATCCTGATCGATGGCTTTGCCATCAGTGCTCTCTACGCTCTCGGTGCCACCGGCTTCACCCTGATCTTCGGCGTCTCCGGCGTGCTCAACCTCTCCCACGGTGCTATCATGGTGGCCGCAGCGGTCGCGGCCTGGGCCGCCGCCAGCGTGCTCAACGTCGGCACTTATGCCGGCGCACTGATCGGCGTCGGCGTCGCCCTCCTCACCGCCTTCGCTACCTATTTCGCGGTGGTGAAGCCGATCCAGGACTCCCGGCGTATTCCCAATGAAGAGAAGGAGATCTTCGTCCTCACGGGAACGCTGCTCTGGGGCATCATGATCCAGGAGCTGATCGCCTATTTCTTCACCAACAACGCCAAGACCGTGCTGCCGATCGTCGAGGGCGTGGTCGAGATCCTCGGCGTGCGCACTCCAAAGAACGAGATTTTCACCGCGATCGTGTGCTGCCTCGTCATCGCACTCTTGTGGCTGCTGGTGAACCGCACCCGCACCGGCAAAGCGGTGCTGGCGGCCTCCATGAACCCGCGCGGCGTCACCCTGCTCGGGCTCGAGCTGACCAACATCTACATCGTGGTGTGGGCGATCTACGGCATCCTCGCCGGTATCGCCGGCGTGCTGCTCGGCATGTTCCTGGGCGTCAGCTCCTACAGCGTCGGTCCGCTCACCGCGAGCGCATTCTCGATCGTCGTCCTCGGCGGCCTCGGCAGCGTCTCCGGCTCTCTGATCGCGGCCTTCGTGGTCGGCTATCTCGAAACGCTGACGGCCTATCTGGTATCGCCGGCCTATCGCACCATTCCGGCGCTACTGCTGCTCGTCTTCGTGATGTATATCCGGCCCCAGGGCCTTCTGGGGAGGCGCTGAGATGTCGAACTTCTTCACCTCGCGCCTGTTCTTCGTCTCGCTCGCGCTCGTCGTCATCGCAGCGACGCTGCCGCTCTATGTCTCCGGCTATGTGCTGGGCCTGCTCACCGTCGCGTTCTATTTCGGCGTGTTCGCGATGGCCTGGGACCTGCTGTTCGGCTTCGCCGGCGAAGTCAATTTCGGCCCGACCTTCCTGATCGGTGTCGGCGCCTACACCGCCGGCATCCTCAATGCACAGTTCGGCTGGTCGGTGTATCTCTGCATCGTGCTCGGCGCGCTCGCCTCCGTTGTCGCCGGCCTCGTGCTGGCGCTGCCGGCGCTGCGGGTGCGCGGGCCGTATTTCGGCCTGACCACGCTGGTCGCGGTCTTGATGCTGCAAAACTTCATCGTCGTGTTCGCCGACCTCACCGGCGGCGAGATCGGCCTCACCATCCCCGACGTCATCAGCATCAATGCCGGCACGAATTACTGGATCGCGCTCGGCTTCATGACGATCTCGGCCGCGATCCTCTACGGCCTGTCGCAATCGCCGATCGGCCTCGTGCTCCAGGCCAGCGGCCAGGACCCGGTGCAGGCCGGCGCGCTCGGCTTCAACATCGTCAAGCACAAGCTCGCCGCCTTCATCGTCAGCGCCTTCTTCTCGGGATTGTCAGGGGCGCTGCTGGTGTTCTATTTCGGCACCGCCTCGGTCGGCACCGTCGTCGACGTCGCGGTCGGCGTGAACGTCATCGTCTCGGCCGTGCTCGGCGGCCGGCGCACCGTGCTTGGCGCGGCGCTGGGCGCGATCTTCCTGATCGTCGCCGGCGAATTCCTGCGGCCGACCGGTGAGCTCGCGACCTTCATCGTCTCGGCGGTCGCACTGCTCGTCGTGCTGTTCTTCCCCGGCGGCTTCCTCGGAGCGGCCCTCTCACGCGAGGCTCGCTCGTGATGGATATGAGGCTTTCAAACCGGGCCGTGCTCGACGTCCGCGGGCTGACGAAACGCTTCGGCGGATTGACGGCAGTGAAGAACCTCGGCTTCGAGGTCAACGCCGGCGAGATCTTCGGCCTGATCGGGCCGAATGGCTCGGGCAAGTCGACCGCGATGAAGAGCGTGATGGGGATCGAACGGCCCAGCGCCGGCGAAGTGATCTTCGAGGGCGAGAACGTCGCCGGCCTTCCCGCGCACAAGATCGCGCGAAAAGGCTTCGGCATGGTGTTCCAGCACTCGCGGCCGCTGAACCGGCAGACGGTGCTGGAGAACATCCTGGTCGCGCTCCTGCCGGACAGCCTGTTCATGCTGTTCCCGGACAAGGCGCTGGTCGAGAGGGCCAAATGGATCGCCGATCGCGTCGGCCTCGGCAACGTCATGAACCGCCGCCCGCCGACACTGCCTTTCGCCGATCTGCGCCGGCTCGAGCTGGCCAAGGCCATTGCCCGCGATCCCAAGGTCGTGCTGGTGGACGAGCCCTTCGCCGGCCTGACGCGGGCCGAGGTCGATGTCTTCTCCGACCTGATCCGCAGCTTTCGCGACGACGGCCGCGCCGTGATGCTGGTCGACCACAACGTCAAGAGCGTCGCGGCGCTCGTCGACCGCGTGCTGGCGATGTATCTCGGCGAGGAGATCGTCACCGGCAAGGCCGAGGACGTCATGAAGAACGAGACCGTGCGGCGGGTCTATCTCGGCGGCGCGATCGAGACCCATGCGCGGCCCGAGACCAGCTTCAAGGACAAGGTGCCGCTGCTCCAGGTCGAGAATGTCAGCGTGTTCTACGGCAAGGCACAGGCGCTGGAGAACGTCTCGATCCACGTCCATGAGGGCGAGTTCGTCTCGGTCGTCGGTCTCAACGGCGCCGGCAAGACCACGCTGTTCAACACCATCTCCGGCTTCCTGCCCTATAGCGGCGAGATCGTGCGCGGCGGCGACAAATTGCGCGGCACCAGCCCGGCGAAGATCGCGCGCAGCGGCCTCGTGCAATGTCCGGAATCGCGCGAGCTGTTCGGCGAGATGAGCGTGCGGGAGAATCTCGATCTCGGCGGCCAGCACCTTGCCGACGACAAGCGCGCCGCGCAGCTGGCCTGGCTGTTCGAGCTGTTCCCGATCCTGAAGGAGCGCCAGGGCCAGATGGCGCAGACGCTCTCCGGCGGCGAGCAGCAGATGCTCGCGATCGGCCGCGCGCTGATGATGCAGCCGCAGATCCTGATCCTGGACGAGCCGACACTGGGCCTTGCTCCCGTCATCCTCGAGCAATTGTCCAAGGCGCTGACGAAGCTGCGGCAGACCACGTCGATCACGGTGCTGCTCGGCGAGCAGAACGTCACCTTCGCGCTTCCGCATGCCGACCGCGTCTATGTGCTGGAGCATGCGCGGATCGTCTGGGAGGGCGATCCCGGCCGCTTCGCAAGCGAGGCCGGCGCCGATTTTCTTTAAGTAACGCATACCAACAACAAACAACGAAAGGGAAACGACCATGCGACCTTCAATTCTCGGCGGCGGCCTTCTCACCTCCGCGCTGGCACTGTGCCTTGCCGCGCCCGCCTACGCGCAGTCAGGCGACCCGATCAAGATCGGCGTCATTGCCGAGGTGCAGTCGATCGCGGGTGCGGCGACGCCGGGCGGTGCGCAGATCGCCGCCGACGAGATCAACGCCAAGGGCGGCATCCTCGGCCGCAAGGTCGAGATCGTCACCTATGACAACAAGAGCTCCTCGGCCGACTCCGTGCGCGCGTTCCAGCGCGCGGTGAGCGAGGACAAGGTGTCCGCGGTGATCGCGAGCTACATCTCCGAGGTCGTGCTGGCGCTGGAGCCCTGGGCGGCACGGCTGAAGATGCCGCTGATCACTCCCGGCGCCGCGTCGAACGAGATCACCAAGGCGATCCACAACGACTATGAGAAGAACAAATACACCTTCCACGGCTACCTGACTTCGGCCGCGCAGGCCCAACTCGTCTGCGACGCCGCCAAGGACCTGCTGGTCGACAAGCTCAAGTTCAAGACCGTCGCGATCATGAGTGAGGACGCGGCCTGGACCAAGCCGCTCGACGTCGGCTACGAGGCCTGCCTGCCCAAGGCCGGCCTGAAGGTCGTCGAGCATGTCCGCTTCTCGCCTGACACCACCGACTTCACGCCGATCTTCAACAACATCGAGGCCAAGAAGCCGGACGTGATCGTGACAGGCATCTCGCATGTCGGCGTGCAGCCGACGGTGCAGTGGAAGAACCAGCAGGTGCCGATCCCGATGTTCGGTATCAGCGCGCAGGCGCTGAGCCCGACCTTCTGGAAGGACACCAATGGCGCCGCCGACGGCGTACCCTCGCTCGCAGTCGCAACGCCCGACGTCGCCGTGACCTCCAAGACGAAGCCGTTCGCGGCCGCCTTCAAGGCCAAGTTCGGCGCGCCGCCGGCCTATACCGGCTACACCGCCTATGACGAGGTCTACATCATCACCGACGCCATCAAGCGCGCCGGCTCGACCGATCCCGACAAGATGGTCGCCGAGCTCGAGAAGACCGACTTCGAGGGCACGATCGGCAAGATCCAGTTCTACGGCAAGGACGACGAGTTCACCCACGGCATCAAGTCCGGTCCCACCACCGTGACCGGCCTCGTCTTCCAGTGGCAGGACTCCAAGCAGGTCGTGGTCTGGCCGGAGAAGATCGCCGAGGGCAAGCTGAAGTTTCCGAGCTTCGTGAAGCTGTCGCAGTAATCGGCTCGCACCGGCATCTGCCCATCGCTCATTCGCGAGCGGTGGGCTTTTCTTTGCCTTTCGCAGATGCGTTCGGTCCGGCTGCTGCGTCGTATCGACCTTGTGCGATGTTGACTTTCCGCAGTCCCCCTCCCCATACTTCGCAAAAAAATAACAAAACCAATCAACCGACAGGTTTTGAGGGAGGATAGGATGCCGACTTCACGCAGGCAGCTGCTGAAGAGCTCGGCGGCTGCCGCCGCCGCACTCAGCCTCGATTGGACAAGGGCACAGGCGCAAGCCGAGAATTTGCGCATCGGCCTGATCTACGACCTCACCGGCCCCTTCGCCGCCGGCGGCTCGGTCGCCTCCTCGGTCGGCGCGCAGATTGCCATCGACCTCGTCAACGAGAAGGGCGGCATCGGCGGCAAGACCAAGATCGTGCCTGTTGCGGCCGACTCCCAGAGCAAGGCCGATGTCGCGATCAACGAGGCCGAGCGGCTGATCAACCAGGAAAAGATCGACATCATCAACGGCGTCTATTCCAGCGCACACGCGGTGCCGATGGCGGCGAAGGTCGAGCAGCAGAAGAAGATCCTCTGGATCACGACCGCGGTCTCGACCGCCGTGTTCAAGGACAAGAACCTGCAATACGTGTTTCGCGCGCAGATCCATTCCGACCAGTATGGCCAGGCGTTCGCCGGCTTCCTCACCGAGCATGCGCAAGGCAAGCTCGGCATGGATCCGAAGGACGTGAAGGTCGCGCTGATCCACGAGGACGGCCCCTATGGCGTCGGCGTCGCCGCGGCCGACGAAGCCTATGCCAAGCAGGCCGGCATCCAGGTGGTGCTGCGCGAGGGTTACTCGGCTTCCGCGCCCGATCTCTCGGTGCTCGTCACCAAGATCAAGCGCGCCAAGGCCGACGTGATCTCGCATGCCGGCTACAACCCCGACATCACCCTGTTCCTGCGCCAGGCCCGCGAGAGCGGCTTGCGCTTCAAGATGCTGTTCGGCGCCGGCGCCGGTTACAGCCAGCTCGACAAGCTGCGTGCGACCTTCGGGCCCGACATCGACAATTTCTGCAACATCGATCCGGTGCCGGCGCAACTGCTCGACCCCGCCAAGCTCGCGCCGGGGATCGGCGATCTCACCAACGCCATGGTCACGCGCTACAAGGCCAAGACCGGCGCCACCGACGTGCCGCCGCACTGCTCGATGGGCTTCAACCAGACCTGGCTGCTGCTCAACAACGTGCTGCCGGTCGCCAAGGAGAAATACGGCAGCTTCGAGCCCGAAGCGATCCGCAAGGCCGCGCTCGACGTCGACATTCCCGCCGGCGGCACCATCCAGGGCTATGGCGTCAAGTTCTTTCCGCCGGGCACGCCGATGTCGGGCCAGAACGAGCGCTCGACGCCGGTGGTGATGCAGAATGCCGGCGAGCACATCTCGGTGGTGTGGCCGACCAACATCCGCACGCAGGACCCGGTGTTTCCGCTGCCGAAGGGCTCGACTTACGGAGCGTAGTTTTACCCGTCACGGCGACGGTGCTATCCCTTCTCCCCTTGTGGGAGAAGGTGGCGTAGGCGGCCTTCGGCCGCCGTTCTTAGGAACGCCGAAGCTAAGCTTCGGCTATGGCGCCGGATGAGGGGTATGTCTCCGCGAGTTCAGTAGTGAGAGAGTCGGGTACGGAGACAGACCGCTCACCCGTCTCGCCGCTAAGCGGCCAGCCACCCTCTCCCACAAGGGGGCCCACAAGGGGAGAGGGTGCTCCGTGCGTGCGGCATTCAGCGCGACTCAAACCACCAATCCCACCAATCGCGTTGCAGCCGATGATGCTTGCATCCACTGGTCATCCCTTTCGCGCTGTAGTTGGATTTTTCGCCATGCAGCAGCGCGCTCTGGTTGTGAGACGAAGTCCAATTGAAACAAAAGCTTTCTATGATGTGTGAACTGGATAATGAAAGCTGCTCCATTTTCGGACGTATAAGCCGAATAGCCACCTCGTTCAGCTTTGGGCTGACGTAAACGGCAAACCGCTCGCATCACCGAGCCGTCGAGCAGAAAGCAGAAAATTTCAGAACGCGAATTCCGGCGATGGGGGTGACGATGCCCGCCATACTCGAATTGCTCTACCAGGAATTTTGTCGCGCCCGCCTCGCCGAGATGCGCAAACAGCTTCAGCTCACGGGCAAGCATCCCGAACTCTTTCAGATGGTCGACGATCCCTCTGATCCGGATGGCACTGACGGGACGGACGCGCAGCACGAAGCAGAAGCGAAACGCTTCGAAAAATAGGCGGCAATGACATTTTGGAAAGGAAGCACTTTTCCAGGAGGCAACAATGAACACACCCGAGTTCTATACTGCATTGACTGCCTGCCTCTCATGCATGACCATCGCCATCATGATGGCTGTCGGGACCTGGTAGCCGCGCCTATAAAATGGAATCGTGCGCAGCGTTTGCACTTCCCCTCTCTCCTTGCAGGTCCTTGCAGGAGAGGGTGGCTCGCAGCAAAGCGGCGAGACGGGCGAGAGTATCTCCCCACGAATGAGCCGATCGGTGGGCATTCAGGTGACGGGGCGGAGCCCTTCCAGCCCGACGAAATTCTGGATTTGGTCAGCACCACTGTCGTCCTCGTAACTCCACGGCAACTATAAGTAAAAAAAGTGGGATTGCCGCAATTGGCCGCCATACTTGCGGCGATTCCTTTGCTGACTGTGGCAATGGCTTTTGTAAACCAACTGATTCTGAATTTGCGCGTCATCGAGTGGCGCGAAACAAGGACTACTTTTTTCGTTCCCAACCGACCCGGGCAGCCCCGGTATTTGATTTGGTCGTCTAACGTTGGGGAAAGCGATGAAGTACAGCGCCATAGCTCTCGGCGTTCGTGCGCCGCATTCGAGCATCTGGACTGCGCCAAATTCTACGGGCTATTTTGCGATCATCACACGCCACGACTTGGCAGGTAGTCTTGGCCGATGTCACTCACCTCGCTGCCGGCTGCTCTCCAGCGTTTCGTTAGCTTTTATTGTAACTGCCGCCGCCGCGCTCGATTCGGGCCAGTCGCCGGCGCGAGCAACCAACGAGTGCGGGTTACTCGATGCCTCCGGCAGCGCAACCTGCACGACCGCAGGCAATCCTTATCCCAACGGCATCAACTACGATCCCGCCGACTCCCCCATTCATCTCACGCTTCAGCCCGGGGTCATCGTCACCATCCCGCCGGGTCTAGGCAGCGTTAACGCTGTTAACGGTGCCAACACGGGAGGCGTGTCCAGCCCCGCTGACGTCTCCATCGCTGCGGATGGTGTGACCATCAACAATACAGCCAATCCCGCGACCAGCAACAATACTGGGCTTCGGATTCAGTCCAGCGGGGACGCCATCATCAATGCAACAAACACAACGATTAACGTGAGTGGCACCGACAGCACCTGGGCGATACTGGATTTTTCGCACCGAAACACGTTACTGCGGCCTGATTTGGCGAGCGTAATCTTTCAAGGCACAATCATAGCCACTGCCGGAAGTGAAGGAGGCGCCATACAGGTGGACAACCGCGGCACCGGCAACGCGAGCCTCGTCGCTTCGGGAGATATCAGAGTCCTGTCAAACGCTGGCGCCGGTACCACCCAGTACGGCTTGCTCGCTCATGCCGGCGACCCACTCTTTGGCCCCTCGGGGCCCGGCGATGCGTCCGTGACATTCAATAGCGGTGCGCTCAATGTGAGCGCTGTCCGGCCCCGTGGTATCCTCGCGTGGGTTGATGGCAACGGGTCGGCTACGGCCAGCACCGCGGCCGGCACCGTCATCAACGTCAGCGGCACGGAACGTGGGGGCCCCGGCGTCTATGTATTTTCGGGTTTTGACTCGTCCACCGCGGCGAACAAATTAACTGCGATCGTGGCATCGCAAATTACGAGTTCCGGGCCAGACACCACGAATCCCAGCAGTCTGCCGGCTGGTATTCGCGCCGTGGCGGCTGCAGGTGCACAAATCGATGTGACCTATACCGGTCCGGGGATTACAACCTTCGGCGGGAATGGCACCGGCATCACAGCCCTTTCTTCCGGCGCCGGCAACATAACGGTGAATTCGGCAGGGCCGATCAACACGACGACCGGCTCAAACGCAGTCGGCATACTCGCCGACAGCAGCGGCACGGTACTCCGTCGAAGCCCTGGATTACTGACGGATATCGAATCAATAAATCCGGTGCCGACCGCGACAACCGGCTCGGTGCAAATCAATACGAGCAACGATGTGCTCGTCCGGGGAGAGTTTGGCACCGGGATCAGCGCGACGAGCGGCAGTGGTGGCGTGACTGTCAAGGTTCAGGCCGGATCCGTGATGGGCGGTTGGCAGGCTGATCTTGCCAGCTTCGGCCCGACCTACGGTCTGCCGGCTGCTGGTGTTATCCTCGGTTCGTCGATTGGCGCGGCGACGTTGATCAACGATGGCACCATCGGCGCCCTGTCCGATCGGGCCGTCGCCAGCAGTCCACTCTTCGCCAGCAACAACACCAGCATCATCAACCGCGGCACCATCACGGGCTTCGTGCAGCTTGTCGGCGACAACAACAGCTTCGAGAACAATGGCCTGTTCAACCTGCGGCACTTCGCGGACACTGCAGGAGCCGTTGACGCAAGTGGCAACGGCGTACGCGATACGTTGCGCGTCGCCGTTACGGACCTTGGCCCCGGCACGTTCACCAATAATGGAACGCTGGCGTTGCTGGGAGGTCCCGGCGCGACCAAGCTCGATTCCACTGGACAATATCTGCCGCTGAATCTGACCTTCAACAGCATGGCGCTCGGCGGTCCCGTGCAGGGGCAGATTCTTGGCGCAACCAGCTTCACCAATTCCGGCACCATCGATCTGCAGGCCAATCCCGTTCCCGGCGACGTGCTCGTGATTACTGGCGGACACCAGGTTGGCCTGGCGCCCACGCCGCTCATCGCGGGTAACGCCGCTGGAACATTCATCTCCAACGGCGGCACGCTGAAGCTCGACACCGTGCTGAACCAGGGCGGCCCCGCCTCACGATCCGACGTGCTGGTGGTGGATGGTACCTCCCTTGGTTCCGGCGGCTCGACAAAGCTATCAATTCGCAACGCCGGGGGCACCGGTGCGCTGACCGTCGGTGACGGCATCCTGGTGGTGCAGGTGCTCGACCCCAACCGTTCGGCACCCGGCGTTTTCTCGCTCGCGCCTTCCGTCGAAGTCCGCAGCGGCTTCTTCAGTTATGATCTCTTCCTTGGTGGCGTCAACGGCAGCAATCCCGCAGACTGGTTCCTGCGCAATACCTTCATCGTCGGACCAATCCCGCCCGAGGAGATCATGCCGCCGGAGACCACCCTGCCGCCCGATCCACCGCCGACGGTGCTGCCGCCGGGCGTCTACCCGATCATCGGGCCGGAGGTTGCGACCTACGGCGTGGTCCAGCCGATCGCGCGGCAGATGGGACTGACCACGCTCGGCACCCTGCATGAGCGCGTCGGCGACGCTGCGGCAGACGCCGCCTGCCTGAACACCGCACCTGACTATGGCCTCATCACCAAAGCGCCAGCCATCACCAAGGCTCCGCCCATCCCGTACGGCAACTGCCAGCTGGCCGTGTGGGGCCGCCTGTTCGGCCAGCAGATCGACAACCACTACCGGGCCTTCGCCGACCCGCGCGCCAGCGGCCAGGTGGCGGGCATCCAGACCGGCGTGGATCTCTGGCGCGGCAGCCTGATCCCCGGCCACAGCGATACTGCCGGCCTCTACTTCGCCTACGGCAATGGCAATGTGAGCGTGGATGGCCTCGTCACCAACGCGGCCGTGAGCGCGTATATCCTGCAACACACCGGCTCGCTCAATCTCAATGCCTATTCGGTGGGCGGCTACTGGACCCACTATGGCCCCGGTGGCTGGTACATCGATGCGGTGCTGCAGGGCTCGTTCTACAACGGCAACGCGTCAACGCAATTTGCCCGCCTGTCGACCAACGGCACCGGCTTCATCTCATCGCTGGAAGCGGGCTATCCGATTCCGCTGCCGTGGCTCGGGCCTCGCTTTGTGCTGGAGCCCGAAGGCCAGATCATCTGGCAGCGGGTCTCCTTCGATGACGCCAATGACGGCTTGGGGCCAGTCGGGCTCGGCACGACGTCCGGCGCCACCGCGCGGCTCGGCCTGCGCGGCAAGTGGACCATCAACGATCCCGCCGGGCGGGTGTGGCAACCGTACGCGCTCGCCAATGTCTGGCGCGACTTCGACGCCAATGCCACCACGATGTTCGGCACCGACGCGGTGCGCTTGCTCGAACAGGCGACACGGCTGGAGTTTGCCGGCGGTCTCAGCGCGAAGATCCTTCCCGGCCTGAGCCTCTACGCCCAGGCCGGCTACCAGTTCGCAGTGAACGGCACCGACGGGGGCAAGCGCGATGGCGTCAAGGGTGACTTCGGCGTGCATTACCGGTGGTAGGCTCCGCCGATAGCGAGTACGGCCAACAGGATTGCAGCCTGCTCTACAGCACCACGCGCCGCCCCTCCTCCGCCGCCGAATAGCCGGCGTAGTTCACCTTGATCGTCTCGTAGGCCAGCGCCAGATCCGACAGCGGCTGTCGTCCGGTCGCGGCACATTCCATGAAATCCTGGATCTCCTGCAGATAGCCGCGCGTCCATTCCTCCTCGAGGCAGACATATTGCCAGCCGGTTTTGCGATCGACCTTCTCGGTGATGTAGACGCTGGCGAGCTTTTCCTCCGAGGTCTGGTAGCTCATGAGGTGGTTATTCGGCGTGATGTTGGCGAACAGCGAGCCGCCTGACGTGTAGGTCTCGATCAGATTGCGCACGCCGCCCATGATCATGTCGCCGGAGAACACGGTGGCCTTGGTGCCGTCGGAGAAGGTGGCGGTGAGCGTGCCCCAATCCTCGACATCAACAGGATTGGCCTTGATGTAGCTGCGCTCCTCCGGCTTCAGGCTGGCCGTGACGTTGCCGACGTCACCGGTGACACTGGCAACACGGATGGTCTCACCGCGCGCTTTGGCCTCGACCTGCTTGAGATAAAGCACCGCCGAGAGCGGATGGCAGCCCATGCGGATCAGCGAGCCGCCGCCGGTCATCGCCCATTGCGCGGCATGCGCGGCGTGCGAGCCGGAATGGCTCTCCTCGCCCTTCATGAACAGGATCTTGTCTTTGGTCGCTTTCAGGATTTCCGCGGTTTTGGTCACGGCGGGCGCGTAGATCCAGTCCTCGGCATACATGAAGAGTTTTCCGGTGCGCTCGATCGCCGCGCGGGTCGCGTCCATCTCTTCCAGCACGCGCTCGTACATGACGGCCTTCGGCACATGCCTGCCGATCGGCTGCGCGTCGCCGTCGCGGCCGAAATAGCCGGCGAACGGCTTTTCGCAAATGACATGCTTGCCCGCCTGCATGCTGGCGACGATCATCCCGGTATGGAGATTGGGCGGGGTGCAGATGTCGACGACGTCGATATCGGCGTCCGCGATCAGATCGGCAAAGCTGCGGTAGACCCGCGGGATGCCGTGATGCCCGGCGAATTCGACGACGCGGCCGCCGCGCGCGGCCACCGCCGTGACCTCGACATCCACGCCATAGACGCGCCGGAACGCATACATATGCAGCTCCGACACGAAGCCGCAGCCGACGAGTCCCACCCTGATCCTGGCCATAGCGCCCCCTCACCCTTGCTTTGGGCGGCACTATAGCGTGCTTATAGGCCTATTCCACCGAGACGCGCACCACGCCGGCGCTCATCATGCCGAGCGCGCGGGCAGCGGGCACGGAGAGATCGACGATGCGCCCGCGGATGAAGGGACCGCGATCATTGACGCGGCACTGGATGGTGCGTCCGCTGTAGGACACTTTGAGCACTGTGCCGAACGGGCGCGTGCGGTGGGCGCAGGTCAGCTCACCTTTGCCGGCTTTTCCATATCCGTAATATGAGGCAAGCCCGCTCTCGGCATTGGCAATCGAGATGAGGGCGAAAGAGGACGTCGTCAAACAAAGCAAAAATGTCGTTTGCGCTCGCACGGCACCGCTCCCCGGTTGACCCCGCCCAGCGCTGCAAACGACGATTTGTTCCCCAAAGTTCCCCAAACACCGCCGGGCGATGCCCGGCAGTGCCATCACAGTTTGTTACTGTTTGTGGAACACCAGCGTGCGGATCTCGATGCTTTCGCGCGGCGCGGCATCTTCAGGCGTGGTCGGATCGATGAAAGCCGTGTGCGGCCCGAAGCGGGTGCGGCCGTCGGTTGCGGAGTCGTAGCATTTGAGCAGCAGCGCCTCGTCCGGCGTCATCTCGGGGAAATAGAACCAGCGATGGTTCGGATTGTATTTCACCGAATAGGTCTCGCCGCGGCGGTTGGGATAGATCAGGTCGGACGCGACGAGATCCTCGGGCGCGACCGTGGTGCCGTCGGCCATCGCCAGCGGTGAATCGCGCAAGGGACCGCGGATCGGCCGCCACAGATTGATCACCTGCACGCGGCCCTTCAAGAGCTCCTCGGCCTCGTCAGGCAGATGCTCCCGGACGCGGTTGGCACCGGAGACCGCGGTCTGGTCGACATGGACGCGCGTCGCCGGCTGGCGCGGGCCGCCGTCACGGATGTCGGCGGCACCCTCGACGCGCTTGCGCACGGTATGATCGAAGACGACGACGCGATCGGCCTTCAGCGTCGCACGCAGAAACGCCTCGACCGCGGGATAGTAGACCGCCCTCACCTCGGCGTCGTTGTAGAAATCCTTCACCTGGGTCGGATGACGCACCAGCGCAAAACCCTCGCGATCGAGCGAGAAATTGTCAGCGATCAGCCGCGCATCGAAGATCGGCACCTGATGCGGCTCCGGCAGCGAGGTGCTTTTCGGCTCGCCCGGCGGCGGATCGAACGCGTAGGTGCGCGGCTTGCCCGAAACGGGCGCGAGATAGTTGAGTTCGGCGGTGACGAAGGGAAGCGATTCGATTCTTGTTTCTTGCAGGCCCATGGCCGGTCTCCCGATGTGGTCGTCGGATTGATTTTTGCGGGGTTGTGACGTGGTGCAAGGGTGGGGATGCAAATAGCAATGAGGGTGTTGTCACGCGCTTGGAATGCAGAACAAAAATTCTGGAGAGACCATCGGAATGGAAGGCATTCTCTTCGCTTCACGGATGCTTGAGAGCCCCGTGAAGTCTCGTGCCCCGGACGCAGCGCATCACGCAGTGGTGCGCTGCTGAGCCGGGGCCCATCTCACCGAGAGCATCATGCTTGGCATGGGTCTCGGCTCTGCGGAGCAGCGCTGCGCGCTGCACCGCGTCCGGGACACGAGTGCGCCGCTACAGCCCCGCCTTCGCATCCGAAAACGAGCGGTCCACGATTTCGGCGGCATCGAGCTTCTGCTTGATGAGGCCCCAGCGGAAATAAAGATCGATCGTGCTCTGCTCGTCCGCGACCACGCCGTCGTCGATCGGCGCGACCCGGATCTTTGCACGTGACAGCCAGTTTTGCGGCACGGCCACCGGGATGTTCATCAGCCGGCCCCAGGTCTCGGCATAGCCATTCACATTGTTCAGCGACCACGCCCGCGCCGCGGTCAGGCGTCGCACGAAATCCGAGAGCTCGGCGCGCTTGTCCCTGATGGCGTCGGGCCGCGCGACCTGGAAGCTCAGCCCCGGCGTCACGCCCTCGGAGGTGATGATCCGGCGCGACTTGAACAGTACCTCTTCCTGGCTGACATAGGGCTCCCAGGTCGACCACGCATCGACCGAGCCTTGCGTGTAGGCGATCTTGGCGTCGGATGGCGCCAGGAACGCGATCTGCACGTCGCTCGCGCTCCAGCCGTTCTTCTCCAGCGCGGCGAGGATGAGCTGATGGCCGATCGAGCCGCGGCCTGTCGCGATCTTCTTGCCGCGCAGATCGGCAAAGCTCTTGATCGGCGAATTCTCGGGCACGAGGATCGCGAGGCCCTCGCGCGTCTGCCGGATCGCGGCGATCGCCTTCACCGGCGCGCCTGAAGCGGCGGCGAAGGTGAAGGGCGCATCGCCAACCAGCCCGGTCTCGATCGCGCCGGCGCTCAGCGCCTCCAGCAGTGGAGCTGCCGCCGGAAACTCCTTCCACTCGATCTTGTACGGCACGTCCTTGAGCACGCCGGCCGCTTCCATCACGGCCTGCGAATTGCCCTTCTGGTCGCCGACGCGCAGAGTGGTCTGCGCCGCCGCTAGCTCGAAGGAGGCGAACAGCAGCGCGCCGGCCAGCATGAGGCGGATCATTCCGCCGCCTCGCCGCGCACGGCCTGGCGCTTGGCGATCAGCTCGCGCGTCAGCGGGATCAGCGCGCGGCCATAGTCGATCGCATCAGGAAGCGGATCGAAGCCGCGGATCAGGAAGTGGCTGACCCCGAGCTCATAGTAATCGGCAAACACTTCGGCGACCTGCTCGGGCGTGCCGACCAGCGCGGTCGAGTTGCTGTTGGCGCCGGTGAGCTTGGCGATCTCGGTCCACAGCCGCTTGTCGATGCGTGCACCCTGGTCGGCCAGCGCCAGCAGCCGCTTGGCACCGTCGGTGGCGTGGTTGGGCCGGCGGTAGCCGGTCTGGTCTTGCAGCGCGGTGGCGCGTTCGAGGATTTCGTCGGCCTTCTTCCAGGCGGCCTCCTCGGTGTCGGCGAGGATCGGCCGCACCGACAGGCTGAAGCGGGGCGCCGGCCGCCCGTGCCTGGCCGCCGCCGCACGCACCCGCGCGGTGACGTCACGCACCTGCGCATAGGATTCGCCCCACAGCGCAAAGGTGTCGGCATGCTTGCCCGAGACCTCGATCGCGGCATCGGAGCCGCCGCCGACGAAGGTGTAGATCCCGCCCTTCTGCTGCGGCTTCACCTGCGAGAAGCCGTTCTCGACGGTGTAATATTTGCCGCTGTAGTTGAACGGCTTCTCGCTGGTCCATTCCAGCCGGACGATGTCGAGGAATTCGCTGGTGCGGGCGTAGCGCTCGTCCTTGTCGTCGAGCGCATTGCCGTCCTGCTTGAGCTCGACGGCGTTACCGCCGGTGATGACGTGCAGTGAGACGCGGCCGCCATAGAGCTGGTCGAGCGTGGCGAGCTGGCGCGCCAGCACCGTCGGCGCGGTGAAGCCGGGCCGCTGCGCGATCATCACCTTGAGCTTCTTCGTGATGGTCAGCACATGCTGGGCGACCTGCAGCGAATCCGGCGTGGTCGAATGGAACGCCAGCAACGCGCGGTCGAAACCGGCGAGCTCATGCGCCTTCGCCACGGTCTCGATATAGGCGGGATCGAGCACCGGCCCCCGGCGCACGATGGTCTCGGAAGCATTGCTGTTGGCGATAAAGCCGATGAACTCGACCGACATGATGGTCTCCCTTTTGTGTTCTAAAGTCCGAGCGCGGTGCGGCCGAGGCCGGTGCGCGTGGCATCGTCCTGCGGCGTGTGAACGCGCCCGCACAGGACATCACGATAATGCCGCTCCAGCGGATTGCTGCGGGACAGGCCGTGATTGCCGGTCAGCGACAATGCGTCCTCGACCACGGCGACGGCATTGTTGGTCACCGTCAGCTTGATGGTGTTGGATTCGCCGGTGGAGAGATCGACACCGTCGTCGAAATCGCGGGCGAAGGTGTCGAGCAGCCGCGCATTGACTGCGAGCCTAGCCTCGATGGCGCCGAGGATCTCCTGCGCGCGCGGCAGCGTCGCAAGCGGCGCGCCGAGGCTCGCCGGCACGCGCTGCTTCAGGAATTGGACGAACCAGTCGCGCGCCGCGCGGGCGACGCCGTCATAGATCGCGGCAACGAAGACCGTGTGGACGGTCGCCTGCGCGACGTCGGGCGCGCGCCAGTCGACAGGCTTGCGGACATCGACCTCGGCATCGAGCGGGATCACGACCTCGTCGAAGATGACGTCGTGGCTGCCGCTGGCGCGCAAGCCGTGATGGTCCCAGGTCTCGACGATGCGCGTGCCCGGCAGGCCCGCCGGCACCAGGAACTGGCCGACCCGCGGCTCGGCCTCGTCCGTCCGGGCCCAGACCAGATACCATTTCAGGATCGGCGAGCCCGTCGAATAGATCTTGTGGCCGGAGAGGCGCCAGCCGGTTTCGGTCCGGCGCGCGATCGTCGCCGGCAGTCCGCCGCGTGAGGGCGAGCCGAGCTCGGGCTCGACCCGCAATGCGTTGACGAGCGCGACACCCTCGACCGTCTCGCGCGCGAGCTTGCGCGACAGCCGCTGCGGCCAGGTCGGGCTCCGCCCCATCACCAGATGGTTGATGTAGTGCATCGACAGCACCAGCGCAGTCGACGGATCGGCCTTGCCGATGATGCCGAGGACACGCGCGGTGTATCGTGCGCCGGCGCCGGCCCCGCCAAGGGCCGCCGGCACCGTCAGCGACAGCAGGCCGGCCTCGGAAAGCTCGCGAAAGTTCTCGAAGGGGAAGCTCCCCGTGCGGTCATGCTCGGCCGCACGCGCGGCAAAGCCCGGCGCCAGCGCCTCTGCGCGCGCGATATAGTCGGGCTCGCTGTGAGGCACCCGTCCCTGAGCTACCGAAGTCACCATGTGGCATCCAATCCCAACAAGCCCAAAATCTGGCGGCGCAGGTCGGCGAGATACGGATCGCCGCGATGGCGCGGATAGGGACGATCGACCCGAATGTCGGCCTTCACGCGCGCTGGCCGGTCACTGAAGACGATCACGCGGTTGGCGAGCACCAGCGCCTCTTCGGCGTCGTGTGTCACCAGCAGCGTCGTAAAGCCCTTGCGCTGCCAGAGCGAGACGAGCTCGGCCTGCATGGTGATGCGGGTCAGCGAGTCCAGCTTGCCCAGCGGCTCGTCGAGGATCAGGATCTTGGGATCGTTCACCAGCGCCCGCGCCAGCGCGACGCGCTGCGCCATGCCGCCGGAGAGCTGGTGCGGATAGGCATTGCGGAACGACGCCAGGCCGACGAGATCGAGCGCGTCGTCGACGCGCCGGCGTTGGCTCTTGAGGATGCCCTGGGCCTCGAGGCCCAGGGCGACGTTGTCCCAGACCGACCGCCAGGGAAACAGCGTCGGATCCTGGAACACGACCACCCGCGAAGGATGCGGCCGGGTGATGCGGGCCTCGTCCTCGCGCAGTGTTCCGACCTTGGGCTTGTCGAGGCCGGCGACCAGCCGCAGCAAGGTGGACTTGCCGCAGCCGGATGGGCCGAGCAGCGCGACGAACTCGCCGGGCTCCACGGAGATGCTGACGTCATCGAGAACCGGCAGCTCGGCGCCGTCGATGTCGAAGGCGTGGCTGACCTGCTCGATATCGAGCGCGGCGCCCGCGGCCAGCGGCGCTGCGACTTCGGCCAATGCGGCGGCGGCTACCATTTCACGGTCCCCTTCTGCCAGACCAGCAGGCGGTCGCGGATCGCGAACAGCAGCGTGATCGCGCCGGAGCAGAGCAGCGACATCACGATCAGCGCCGCATACATGTTGGCGTAGGCGGCCCAGCCCTGCGCCCATTGCAGGTACCAGCCGAGCCCGGCCTTGACGCCGATCATCTCGGCGACGACGAGCACGGCAAAGGACGAGCCGAGCCCCATGAACAGGCCGACGAAGACGTGCGGCAGCGCGGCGGGGATCGCGACCTTCAGCACCAGGAAGGTCGGCTTTGCGCCGAGCGTGCGCGCGACGTCGTAATAGGCGTTGCTGACGCTTGCGACGCCCGACCAGGTCAGCACGGTGACCGGGAATCCGGTTGCGAGCGCGATCAGGAAGGTCGAGGCGCTCCAGCTCGACGGAAACGTGAAGAACGCGATCGGCAGCCAGGCGGTCGCCGGCAGCGGGCCGATGAAGCGCAGCACCGGATGCACCCAATAGCCGACCGCGCGCGACCAGCCGATCGACACGCCGGTCAGGAAGCCGACCGTGGCGCCGATCAGATAGCCGCCGAGCTGCAGCTTGACCGAAGCGAACACGCTGTCGAGCAGCTTCGGCAGATCGTCGGTATAGACCTCGATGATCGACTGCGGCGGCGGGAAGAACGGCAGCGGCAGCCAGGCAAACTTGGCAGTCGCCACCTCCCACACCGTCAGGAACGCGCCGAGCGCGACCAGCCAGGGCCCGCGCTTGTGCAGGGCCTGTCCCGCCGAGCCGAGATAGTCGGCAGCGACGGTTCCGAACAGCGCGATTGCCGCGATAACGAAGGCGGCGATGCCGAGCGAATGCGTGCGCGACCAGTCGCCGACATCCTCCCACCACAGGCAGGACGCGCCGAAGGCGATCCAGGCAACACTGGCGAGAATGCCGACGCCCGACTCCCGGAGCCAGCTCGCCAGCAGCGGCGCGCGCGAGGTACGCGGCGCGCCGGAGGTGAGGCCGTCAGACAGCGAATACGTCGACATAGATGCGCTCCGCGAATTTGGCCGTGTCGGTGCTCGCCTTGAAGACCTGCACGCTCTTCAGATCGTCGGCATAGCCCTTGAGCTCGCGCTTCAGGACCTCGCCGACGGGATGATGATGGTGGGTGTGGTAGCGCACCATGCCCTCGATATCGGCAAGCGTTGCCGTCTTCGGCGCGTAGGGCTGGAACGACTTTGCCGTCACCGACGGGTTCTGCGCGGTGAACATCGCGGCGTCGAGCAGCGCCTGCGTGATCGCGCGCGCGACCTGCGGCTCCTCACGCACCAGGCTGCCGCGCAAGCCGAGGATGCAGCAGCTCTTGTCGCGGTATTCGCCGTCGAGATTGGAGGCAACCTCCTTGTACTGGCTGTCCTTGAGCCAGAGATAGCCCAGCGGATCGGACGACAGGAACGCCTGGACCTCGCCCTTCTCCACCGCGACGTTCAGGAGATTGCCGGGATAGGCACGCCAGTCGACGTCCTTGTTCGGGTCGATACCTAGCCTGGCCAACTGGATCGAGAAGAAGTTCTTGTCGGGACCGGCGAGATCGCCGACCGCGACGATCTTGCCCTTGAGATCGGCGAGCTTGCTCACGTTGGAATCGGCCCGGGTCAACACGCGCATGCAGCCGCCATGGGTGCCGGCGGCGATCTTGACGTCAAAGCCCTGCTCCAGCGGCTTCAGCCAGCGCAGCGCCATGCCGAGGCCGGCATCGCTCTTCCCCGTCGCGATCGCCTCGAGCAGCTGGTCGGTCGAGCCGGAATAGTTGACGAGCTCGACGTCGAGATTGTGCTTCTGGAAGAAGCCGTGCTCGATGGCGACAGGCACCGGCGCAAGGCACACCGCGCCGGCATTCCACGACAGTTTCAGCTTGCGCGGTGCACCGGTGAGTACGGGGCCATCCGCAGCCGTCCGACACAGCGGAAACTCCGAGAGGTCGACGCCGGGCGCGATCGCTTGCGGCGCAAAGGCCTGCGCCGTACCGAACGCACCGAGCGGCGCGGCGAACGCAGCCGCCAGCCCTGCCTGGAGCAAATGCCGCCGGTCGAGGCCCGATCCGCCGCGCTTGTTATCCTTGTCCATCAGCCCCGCTCCTGAGTTGGCACAGCTCCGCCGTTGGCGCAGCGCTTCGCGTTGCGCATGTTCCGTGTGGAGCTGCGTTGAGAGAATATTCTTCATCGGCGCTTCACGCGCCGCTTTGATGCGATGCGCAAATCATGCGGCGCGGGTGCTGCATCGTCAATGAAATGGAATTTCGAATGTGGCGCGCAGCGAAGTCATTCTCTCCATCAGCCCGCTCGACGGCGATGAAACGATTTTCACTGACGCATCATCGTGCAAGCAGGCAATGCTGCTCCCTCTCCTGCTGCATCCGTACGCATCTTCGGCCGCGCACGCCGCTCGTTCTCGAAAGCGGCGCGTTGCTGAAACGTCCTTGCCGGATTCGCGCGCAATACGAATGGCCATTTCATTGACTGCGCATCGCGCGATCATAGACTTGATCGTCCCGCTCAATCGTTCGCTCACAAATCGTGAGCAAAGCAACAAGACAGGCCACATGAGCACCAACTTCGACGATCATTCCATCACCCGCCGGCTTGCGGCATCGCTGCTCGCGGCAGCCATCACGCTGTCGACGGCCGCCGCATCCTTCGCCGCCGACACCGTCGTGCTGCGCGTCGGCGACCAGAAGGGCGGCAACCGCTCGCTGCTCGAGATCTCCGGCTATGCCAAGGACCTGCCCTACAAGATCGAATGGTCGGAATTCCCCGCGGCAGCGCCGATCCTGGAAGCGCTCAACGCCGGCGCGCTCGACGTCGGCTACACCGGCGATCTCTCGTTCCTGTCGGTGTATGCGGCCGGCGCGCCGATCAAGGCGATCGGCGGCACCAAGTCGGATGCGAAGACGCAAGCCATTCTCGTGCGCCAGGATTCACCGATCAAGTCGGCGGCTGATCTCAAAGGAAAACGTCTCGCCGGCACGCGCGGCGGCTGGGGCCAGTTCCTGATCGACGCGACGCTGGAGAAGGCGCAGATCAAGCTCGAGGACGCGACCTTCGCGCCGCTCGGCCCTGTCGATGCCAAGATCGCGCTGGTCGCGGGCTCGATCGACGCCTGGGCGGTGTGGGAGCCCTATGTCTCGTTCGCGACGCTGAAGGACAAGGCCCGTGTCATCGCCGACGGCGAAGGCCTGACGCCGACCATCACCTTCATCGTCGCCTCCGACAACGCCATCGCCACCAAGCGCGCGGCGGTGCAGGACCTGGTGCAGCGGCTGAACAAGGCAAGGCTGTGGTCGCTGGATCACCTCGCTGAGTACGCGAAGAGCACGGCCGAGTTGACCAAGTTGCCGGAGGACGTGCTGCTGTCAGCCTACACCGCGCAGCGCACCAGCCCGATCGTGATCGACGAGAACGTGGTGAAGGAGGTGCAGGAAGCCTCCGACCGCTCGACGCGTTACGGCATCCTGCCGAAGACGCTCGATGTCAGCAAAGCCGTCGACCGCAGCTTCACGGCTGCGGCCGCGGGATCGAACTAGCGCGGGGGCGCGGCGGGATGCACAGGCCTCGCTTCAAGGCCGGTCCGTTGCATCTCGCCGCGATCGTGCTCGCGCATTTCGCCTGCATGAGCCTGATCGTGTGGCTCTCGCTTTAATCTAACCGCACTTACCAATAGCCGCGATAATATGGCCGGTAGTACGCGCGAGGCCGGTAGTAGCCATAGCCGTAATACGGGCGGTACGGCCGATAGTAGCGCGGATAGGCATAGGCCGGCCCGTAGCCGTAATAGGCGGGCGCATAACCATAGCCGTAGCCATAGCCGGGGTAACCATAGCCGCCGTAATACGGTCCGTAACCATAGGCCGCGCTGCTGGCGATGGCGCCGCCGATGATCGCGCCGGCTGCGAAACCGCCGAGGCCCCATCCCCAGCCGCCCCCACGCCAATGCACCTGCGTGACGTCGTCACCGACGGCGGCCTTCATGGTCGCGACATTGGTCGGCAGCGGCGCCGCCGTGGCCTGCCCGATTTGGCCGGCCAGGACCGCGCCCGCCAGAGACCAGGCAATCGCCGATTTCCAGATCCTCATCGTCTTGCTCCCTGTCTGACGTTTCGCTTGGGAAAAAGGATCGCATTCCCATGATCGGGCATCCTTGCGCGAAGTCAAAGACTCCATTTTGCGTGCGGCGCACAACACAATCCGCGCATGCCTTAATCGTGGTCGGCCTCGCCGCCCCGATGTGACACCGATGCGACGCGGCTGGAGGTCGCAGACCACGGCAAAGCGTTAAGCTTCCCATCCGTTCGCAACCAACAAGCACCTTCCCGATTTACTATTCGTACCGTTACTATCGGTTCCAATGGCGCGCGGCCGGAAGGCACTTCGCGAAAGCCTTGGTTTACGCCAGAATTTGGCTTGCGCCAGACGAGTGGGAGGATGACATGAGTGCCGCCGGAAATGAGCCGCTTGCCCGCCAGGCCCTGGCATTCGTCCTGGCCGGCGGACGCGGCAGCCGGCTGCTGGAATTGACCGACCGGCGCGCCAAGCCCGCGGTCTATTTCGGCGGCAAGTCCCGCATCATCGATTTCGCACTTTCGAACGCGGTCAACTCCGGCATCCGCCGCATCGCGGTCGCCACCCAGTACAAGGCGCACAGCCTGATCCGGCATCTCCAGATGGGCTGGAACTTCTTCCGCCCCGAACGTAACGAGAGCTTCGACATCCTCCCGGCGAGCCAGCGCGTCTCCGAGAACATGTGGTATGTCGGCACGGCGGATGCCATCTACCAGAACATCGACATCATCGAGTCCCACAACTGCCGCTTCATCGTCGTGCTCGCCGGCGACCACATCTACAAGATGGATTACGAGGTGATGCTGCGCCAGCACGTCGACAGCGGCGCCGACGTCACCGTCGGCTGCCTCGAAATGCCGCGCGAGGAATCCTCCGGCTTCGGCATCATGCATATCGACGAGAACGGCTGGATCCAGCAGTTCCTCGAGAAGCCCAAGGATCCGCCGCCGATGCCGGGCAAGCCCGATGTCTCGCTCGCCAGCATGGGCATCTACGTGTTCGACATGAAATTCCTGTTCGACCAGCTCAAGCGCGACGCCGAGGACCCGAACTCGAACCACGATTTCGGCAGGGACATCATTCCCTACATCGTCAAGAACGGCCGCGCGATCGCGCACCAGTTCTCGACGTCATGCGTCCGCTCCGGCGAGGACCCCCGCGCCTATTGGCGCGATGTCGGCACGGTCGATGCCTATTGGGCCGCCAATATCGACCTCACCGACGTGGTGCCGGAGCTCGACCTGTTCGATCGCGCCTGGCCGATCTGGTCCTACGCCGAGATCACGCCGCCGGCGAAATTCGTCCATGACGAGGAGAGCCGGCGCGGCCAGGCGGTGAGCTCGCTGGTCTCGGGCGGCTGCATCATCTCCGGCGCCTCGCTGCGCCGCTCGCTGCTGTTCACCGGCGTGCGCATCAACTCCTATGCCAATGTCGAGAACGCGGTGATCATGCCTTACGTCAATGTGGGGCGCGGCGCGCGGCTGAAGAACGTCGTGATCGATCGCGGCATCGAGATCCCCGAAGGACTCGTGGTCGGCGAGGATCCCGAGCTCGACGCAAAACGCTTCCGCACCACCGAGCAGGGCATCTCGCTGATCACCCAGCCGATGATCGACAGGCTCAATACATGACGCCCGTTCGCGTCCTCGCGGTCGCCTCTGAGGTCTATCCCATCGTCAAGACCGGCGGCCTCGCGGATGTCGCCGGCGCGCTGCCGATTGCGCTGAAGGCGCACGGCGTCGAGATGCGCACGCTGATGCCGGGCTATCCCGACGTGATGCGGCTGGTCTCGAACGCGGCCGAAGTCTGGCGCTGGCCGGATTATTTCGGCGGCCCCGGACGCCTGCTCGCCGGCTCGTATGACGGGCTGGACCTGTTCGTGCTCGACGTGCCGCATCTCTACGCGCGGCCGGGCAACCCCTACGTCACCACCGAGGGCGTCGACTGGCCTGACAATGGCGTGCGCTTTGCGGCGCTGGCGCGCGTCGCCGCCGATATCGGTTACGGCCTCGTACCGGCCTTCGTGCCCGATGTCGTGCACGCCCATGACTGGCAGGCAGGTCTCGTGCCCGCTTACCTCCACTATGACGATCGCCTGCGGCCCGGCACGGTGATGACGATCCACAACATGGCCTATCAGGGCAAGTTCGACCGCGAATTGACGAGCGCGATCGGCCTGCCCCGGGAAGCCTCGTTCGATGTTCACGGTCTGGAATATTTCGGTGGCATCAGCTTTCTCAAGGCCGGCCTGCAGTTCGCCGATCGCATCACCACGGTGTCGCCGACCTACGCCCATGAGATCCAGAGCGATGAAGGCGGCATGGGGCTCGGCGGCCTCCTGCGCGAACGCGCGGGCGTTTTGAGCGGCATCCTCAACGGCATCGACACCGAGGTGTGGAATCCGCAAACCGATCCGCACATCGCCTATCGCTTCGGCGCGGAGGACCTGACGTTCCGCTCGGCCAACAAGGCGGCGCTGCAGCAACGGTTCGGCCTCGACCCGCGGCCGGATGCGCTGCTGCTCGGCGTCATCAGCCGCCTGTCGTGGCAGAAGGGTCTCGATCTCCTGCTCGAGGCCATGCCGATCGTCCTCGGCGAGGGCATGCAATTGGCCCTGCTCGGCAGCGGCGATGCCGAGTTGCAGGATCGCTACCAGGGCGCCGCGCGGGCCTGTCCCGGCCGGATCGCGGCCATCATCGGCTATGACGAGGCGCTCGCGCACCTCATCCAGGCGGGCGCCGATGCGCTGCTGGTGCCATCCAGGTTCGAGCCCTGCGGCCTGACCCAGCTCTGCGCGCTACGCTATGGCGCCGTGCCCATCGTCTCGCGCGTCGGCGGCCTCGCCGATACCGTGAGCGAGCCGGCGACAGGATTTACGTTCGGGCCGGTCTCGTCCGAAAATCTCTCGGCGGCGTTGCGGCGTGCGAGTCTTGCTTTCCACGACAAGGCGGCGTGGCGGCAATTGCAGTTGACTGGCATTGCCACCGACGTCTCCTGGCGTCATCGGGCCGGCGAATACGCCGCGCTCTATCGCAGCCTGATGGCATCGCACCGCCCCTGAGGCATCACCATCGTCGAATCCATGTTATAGAGCGCGCATGGACCCGTTCGTGATCAAGCTGATCGGCTTTGCCGCCGCCACCTGCACCACCGTGGCCTACGCGCCGCAAGCCCTCAAGGTGTGGAAGACCCGCTCCACCGGAGACATCTCGCTCGGCATGTTCCTGGTCATGGTGCTGGGCCTGGCGCTCTGGCTGATCTACGGCCTGCTCAGCGGCGATGCGCCCCTGGTCGCCGCCAATGCCATCACCATGGTGCTCGCCGGCGGCATCCTGTTCATGAAGCTGAAGTACGGCTGAGCTTGAAAGCTGCGTAGGGCAAATTAGCCGAAGGCGTAATCCGCCATCCTTGTTGCGGCCCGACGGCGGATTACGCTTCGCTAATCCGCCCTACGAGACTGATCACGCTGCCACGGCCATCATTGGACTCTGCTCCTGTTTTGCCCGACGAGTCAAATGTCGCCAGGACGCCGCCTCGTTATCCAGACCGGCAAAAGCCCCCCGCTAACCCATTCAAATTGCTCAGCCGTTCTACTGTGCATGGGGTTGTTTTCGTGGTTTTGCGTCAGAGGCATCATCCGAACACGTACGACGCCATCGCAACACTCGCGACCTCGTCGACGAAGACACGCTTGCCGACATCGCTGCCGGCCGCACCCGACGCCACCATCAGCGGCAGCAGATGGTCCTCGCGCGGATGCGCCAACCGCGCGCTCGGCGCGCTCTCCCAATCGACCAGCATCGCGTTGCGGCGCGCCGCATCCGGATTGCTGATGGCTTCGTTGAGATAGGCCTCGAAGTCGTAGGAGACGGGCTTGGACTCCGGTCGGTTGAAGCCGCGCATGTTGTGGTAGGTGAGCCCGCTGCCGACGATCAGGATACCTTCGTCGCGCAACGAGGCGATCGCCTGCCCGGCCTTGATGTGCTCGGCCGCATCGTAAGTCGACTTCAGCGACAACAACACGATCGGCATGTCCGCGTTCGGATACATCAAGCCGAGCGGGACGAAGGTGCCGTGATCGAAACCCTGGTTGGGATCTTCCCGGCAATCGAGCCCTGCGTGCTTGAGCAGCGCCCTCACATCCGCTGCGAGCTCGGGCTTGCCCGGCGCCGGATATTTGATGTGATAGGTATGCTCGGGGAAACCGTAATAGTCATACACCATCGGCGGATGCGCCGAGGTCGAGACGGTGAAGGCGTCGGCCTCCCAATGCCCGGTGATGACGAGCACCGCCTTCGGTCTTTCAGGGAGGAGCTGCGGCAGCCGACCGAACTCCTCGGCGGTCTTGGCATATTGCACCCGCCTGTCCTCCATGAAGGGCCAGGGGCCGCCGCCGTGCGACAGAAACAGGGTCGGAAAGCGCGTCATGGATACTGGGCTCGTCTCGTTGGCAACATGCGCGTGTAGCTGTGCGCGCGATCGGCGGCGAGCATAGGCAAACCGGTATGGTTAGCAAGTCGTTAACGATTTGCCGCCCAAAATCGCCCCTATGGCCGAAGGAGTCGGCCTGAAGACAAGCGAGACGTGAGATGAAGAAGTTTGCGCTGGGGGACGTCGTCAACAGTGACAAGGGCCGCCGCGGCGTCGTCCGTGCCGCCTACCGGTCAAAGGAAGGCCAGCAGTTCTATGCCGTCGAGAAGGACGGCGCGATCGACTATCTGGAAGAAGACCGGCTGACGCCGGCCCCGCGCGTCGAGCTCGCAGCCTAAATCCAATTGCTTTCGTCGCGCTAGCGCGCGATCCGGTCGAGACGCTCCGCGAAGGGATCCTCGCCGCTCGCGATGCGCTCGTTCGTCATCAGCAGCAGGCGATCGTTGCCTGCGGCAGCATCCCAGCGTGGCAGGTCAGGACCGTTGGGATCGCCGCTCCTCGCGAAGTTGACCCAGTAGGCGCGCATGCGGCTTGCGACCTCACGATCGCGCCGTGAGAAGATGCCCGCGCCGGGCACCCCCTCCACGCCGAAGATGAACTGCAATTCCCGCCCGTGACCGCCTTCTAAAGTCTTGCGCCGGGCTTCCGGCACATAGGCGAAGCGATAGCGGAAGACCGGTGCGCCGGTTGCGGCATGCAGGCGCGCGAGCAACCTCACCGGCTCGGAGAAGACCTTGTCGGTATAGAACCGCGCCGCAAGGTCCGAATCCTGAGCGAGGTCGGGATAGAGCGTGCGCAACTCATCCGTGGTGATGCCGGACGATGCGAGCGCCTGCGCGATGTCGGGTTCGCTGTCGAAATCCGTCTCGTCATCGTTGGCGCCGATGATCAGCGGAATCCGGCTTTCATGTCCGGCCGCAAAGCCACTAGCGATATCTTCCGTCACGAGGCTTCCGTCGATCACCGGCGCAAAGCTATGCGGTGATGTCGCGAGCAGCTTCTTTTCGGCGGCCAGAAGACGCCGGGGCTCGGCGCCGCGCAGATCTGCGGGACGCCCAAGTTCAGTCGCGAATTGCAGGCCTGCAGCCCCCGCCTCCTGCCGCGAGCGCAGATGCACGCGGCCGGGCACCGATTGCAGGACGGCTTTGTGAAACAGACCGCGCGCCGCGTCGCAGAGCATCAGCAGCGCAATCGACGTCGCGCCCGCGCCACTGCCGAACAGCGTGACGTTGTTCACGTCGCCGCCGAACGCCGCGATGTTGTCGTGGACCCAATGCAGCGCCGCGATCTGGTCCATCAGTCCGTAATTGCCGGAGCCGCCTTCCGACAGTGCGGGATGAGTGAGCCAGCCCAGTGCGCCGAGGCGATAATTCACGGTCACCACGATGAGGCCGGCCTGCGCGAGCCTGGCACCATCGAACAGCGGATCGTTCGCGGTGCCGCTGACGAACGCGCCGCCATGAATGAACACCAGCACCGGCAGCGGACCGTCGACGCCGAAGGGGCGGAACACGTTCAGCGTGAGGCAATCCTCGCTCGCGTCAGCCAGCAACTGTTGGGCACAGGGCGCGCCGTACTCGTAAGCGGTGCGCATCTCGGAGCTTTCCTCGACCGTTGCCTGCGGCGGCCGCCAGCGCAGCGGTCCGATCGGCGCGGCGGCATAAGCAAGCCCCCGGAAGAAAGCCACCTCGCCTTCGACGGCGCCAAGCATCTGGCCTTCGCGCGTCAGCGCAAACGGGAATTGCCCGACCGGCTGGGCCACGACGGGGCCAGCGAGGCAGAGCAATGCGGCAACCACGATGAGCGCAAACACGGACCGCATCTTGGAATCTCGATGCGTGGACAGATTCCCGAGAGGTTAAGTCCGCGGCCTGCGGCGAGGCAAGTCTGGCTGAGGCGCCTGACCGCTCTTCTAACCGCCCTTGGCGCTGATCTCCGCCAGCGCGCGCCTTGCGATGATGCCGAGCTCGCCGAGCGTCGAGTGTCCCGCCTGCGCCGCCTCGATCAGGCGCTCGGCAATGAACCGGCGGCTGTCGTGATCGCCGCCATGCGGCAATTGGCGGCACGTCTCCTCGAGGACGACGTCCATGTTGGCTCTGGTTCGCTCACTCAACTCTGTCATGACGCCCGGTCGGCACGCGTGGCTTGTAACCGCAAGCATACACAGAAGGATGTGGTCTGATAGACCGGGCAATCCCGGCGATTGTGCATCGCAGTGCGTGTATCGCCGCAATCTTCGCGCGGCCACGACTGCGCCGCAAACGACTACCGAAGATTGCACTTGTCCTGATGACAGAGAAAACCTGCAGGGCTAGCCTGCCGGCAAAACAAAATACACGGGAGGAATACCATGCCAGACGCAATGGTCGCCGCACGTGAGTCCAAGGCGGCGAGTGGAACAGCCCAACAGGTCGACGTCGCCGTGGTCGGCGCCGGATTTGCCGGCCTCTATCTTCTCCATCGCCTGCGCAAGGCAGGCCTCTCGGCAGTCGCGCTCGAAGAAGCCGGCGATGTCGGCGGCACCTGGTACTGGAACCGCTATCCCGGCGCGCGCTGCGATATCCAGACCATCGACTACAGCTACACGTTCGATCCGGAGCTCGACAAGGCCTGGACCTGGTCGGAGAAATACGCGGCCCAGCCCGAGATCCTGCGTTACCTCGGCTTCGTCGCCGACCGCTATGATTTGCGCCGCGACATCCGTTTCAACACCAAGGTCACCGAGGCCAAGTGGGACGAGACGGCCGAACGCTGGCAGCTCACCACCAGCAACGGCGCGCCGGTTTCAGCCCGCCACTACATCATGGCCACCGGCTGCCTCTCCGCGCCCAAACCGCCGGAGATCGACGGCGTCAAGGATTTCAAGGGCGAGATCTATTTCACCGGACGCTGGCCGCATGACGGCGTCAACCTCGCGGGCAAGCGCGTCGCCGTGATCGGCACCGGCTCGTCGGCGATCCAGTCGATCCCGCTGATCGCCGAACAGGCAGCACACCTGACCGTCTTCCAGCGCACGCCGAATTTCGCGCTGCCTGCCCATAACGGCCCCTCGCCGGCCGATCGCATGGACCTGTTCCAGAGCGACCGCGCCGCCTATCGCGAGCAGGCCCGCCAGTCGATGACCGGTGTGCCCTATCCGCAGCAGACCGTCGTGAGCTGGCAGCTCAGCGATGCCGAGCGTCGTGAGCGGTTCGAACGCGCCTGGGCCGCCGGCGACCTCGTCCACATCCTGACGCAGCTCTGGGCCGATCAGGCCGTCGATGTCGACGGCAACAAGATCGTCCAGGACCTGATCCGTGAAAAGATCCGCACTGCCGTGAAGGATCCCGAGACGGCCGCGGCGCTGACGCCGGACGATCATCCGTTCGGCGCCAAGCGTCCCTGCCTCGATACGAATTACTACGCGACCTACAACCGGCCGAACGTCACGCTGGTCAATCTGCGCCAGGAGCCGATCAAGGCGATCACCGCGAGCGGCATCACGACGGCGAAGCGTAGTGTCGACGTCGACGTCATCGTGTTCGCGACCGGCTTCGATGCCATGACCGGCGCGATCCGCGCCGTGCATCCGATCACCGGGCGGGGCGGCAAGTCGCTCACCGACGTCTGGGCGCACGGACCGCAGAGCTATCTCGGTCTCACGGTCGAGGGCTTCCCGAACTTCTTCATGATCACGGGGCCCGGCAGCCCATCGGTGCTGTCGAACATGGCGGTCTCGATCGAGCAGCATGTCGACTGGGTCGTCGACCGCCTCGCCGCGCTGCGCGATGCCGGCTTCACCACGATGGAGCCGACCGAGACGGCGCAGGCCGGCTGGGGCCGGCACATGGCCGACTGCTCGATGGTGACGCTGCACCGGCTCGCCAACACCTGGTACACGGGCGCGAACGTGCCCGGCAAGGTGCAGGGCCTGATGCCCTACACCGGCGGCGTCGGTCCCTATCGCAGCATCTGCGACGAGGTCACGAGCCGCGGCATGCTCGGCTTCAAGCTGACCGGCCCCAACGTCGCCGCGCAGTGCAATGACGGCGAGGTGGTGAAGCTGCAGCCGGACGTCCGGCTGGTGCTGAATCTGCTGGCCTCGCTGAACCTGCCGCCGATCGAGTCGATGGGCGCGATCGGCGCGCGTGCCTTCGTCAACGAGTTCAACAAGGGCCGCCCCGCGGGACGGCTGATTGGCGAGATCGTCGACGGCACCCTGCCCGGCGCCGATGGGCCGCTGCCCTATCGCGTCTACAAGCCGGCGACGCCTGGACCGCATCAGGTCGTGGTCTACTTCCACGGCGGCGGCTGGGTGCTCGGCGACGAGCAGTCGGACGAGCCGTTCTGCCGCGACATGGTGCGGCGGACCGGCATGATGTTCGTCAGTGTCGGCTATCGCCACGCGCCGGAGCATCGCTTCCCGACCGCGGCCGAGGACGGCTATGCGGCCGCGCGCTGGATCGCCGAGCACGCCATCGAGCTCGGCGGCAAGCCCGGCCCGGTGCTGGTTGCCGGCTGGAGCGCCGGCGGCAACATCGCCGCCGTCACCTGCCAGCTCGCGCGCGACCGCGGCGGGCCCGAGATCGCCGGTCAGCTGCTGGTGTGCCCGGTCACCGACTGCACCTTCGACCGGCCGTCCTACAACGACAATGCGACCGGCTACTTCCTGACGCGATCGCTGATGTACTGGTTCTGGGACCTCTACTGCTCGCCGGCCGACCGCACCGATCCGCGGGTCTCGCCGCTCCGTGGCAAGGTCGCCGGCCTGCCGCCGGCCTTCGTCGTCACCTGCGAGTTCGATCCGCTGCGCGACGAGGGCATCGCCTATGCCGAGGCGATGGCGGCCGCCGGTGTACCGGTCGAGCAGCTCAAGGCGCGTGGCCATTTCCATTCGTCCTTTGCGATGGTGGACGTGGTGATCACCGGCGTCCAGGGCCGGGTGCAGATGGCCGAGGCCCTGCGGCGCTTCGCCGGGCTTCCGCCGGAGGTCAGTCGCGGCGACGAGACGAGCCACAGCCAAACCAGCCCGGGGCACAAGATCGCGGCAGCTGCGAGCTGATCTCAGCGAGGCGGCCGGGAACCTTTTCCCGGCTGCTGCGTTGGGCGGTCGTGGCATTGAGATGCAGCGATAGGAGTGAGCCCCGGCGCGCAAATCCGCGAGCTGGGGTTCTTTTTTTGCGTGAGGTTCTTTTTTGCGTGAGGTGGCGTGATGAGGGATGTAGTCGCAGACTCAAAGGTTGATTTCGGTGCGCTCGCGGCGCTGCATAAGTGGCCGTCACTGGCCAACCAGCGCCGGCCGGACAGGGAGCCTTATCAAGTCAGCCAGGGCACCCTCGACGAGTGCATCTCGGCGTTCATGGGCAAGCCGGCGAAGACCCGGCATCTCTATGAGATTCACACGATCTCGCAGCCGCCGCTGGTCACGGATGTCCTCTCGCCTGAGCACGTCACCGAGCTTTCGCGGCTGAGAGAATTTCTCTGACTGCACGACGATTCCGGTATTGCACGCACACGACAAGCGTCTCGCTTGCATCCTGTGATTTCCGCAGGAACCTTCTTCCGGTTTTTCCCGTTAACGGTGATCGGAAGCCAAAGGCGTGAGTGTCCAAGATGCTTGAAGCTGGCGTGCCATCCCCGGTCGTGCCCTATGGCGCTGACCAGACCTTGTTCGTGGTGATCGATCGCCTCGACAAGGCAACCGAAATCCGCATCGAGCGGAGCGATCTCGAAGCCACCATCGGCGAACTCGTCGCCGGCTGCTTCAACGATCCGATCAAGGTGATCTCGTTCAACACGCTCGAGCACTGGATGAAGGACATCTCGACCGATGTCGCCGGCGAGATCCAGGCGCGTTGCGACATCGATGGTGTGACCTTGCCCGACTATCTCAGCGACTTCGTCGAGAGCCACACCTGAGCACGCATCACGCTCGATGCAGTCTCGATGCAGGCAACAAAAAAGCGCCGCTCCCGCGGCGCTTTTCGTATTGCAAGTTTAGTGATGCCAGAACAATGCCAGCAGCAGAACGATCGGCAGCGGCACGCCAAGCAACCAAAGCAAAGCACCTCGTCCAAAGCCCATGATGTCCTCCTCCTCATTCACTGCGCAGATGACGCAGCAGAGAAGAAGAAGTTCCGCGCCTCGCGGCGAGGTGGAATGCGTTCAGTGCATGGTTTGAAAGCGTTATGCGCGCCGGTATTTACCGGCGATGACTTCGATCTCGCGGCGGCGGTCGCCGGCGAAGGTCAGGAGCTTTTCGATCGTCAGCGTATCCGTGATCCGTTTGGCAAGGCGCTCGGCGCGTGCAGCCTGATCTTCGAGATACTGGATCGTGTTCAAGCGCCCGCCTCCCCAAAAGCCCGATTTGTTTGGGCAGCCATGGTGCTTGAGAAGCGCCTAACAGGCGGTTAAGCGCGGCGCTTCAGATCGGCGAAACGCGGCTCATCGCACGACGTCGAGCCGGACATTGGCGAGGCCCTTGTCGACCATGCCGAGCGCCTCGGCCGCGGATGGCGAGATGTCGACGACACGCCCGCGAACATAGGGGCCGCGATCGTTGACTCTGACGGTGACGAAGCGGCCGGAGGAGACATCGGTCACGCGCAGCTTGGTGCCGAACGGCAGCGTCGGATGGGCCGCGGTCAACTCGTTCTTGTCGAACTTCTCGCCGCTCGCAGTCTCGGTGTCCGAATAGAAGCTGGCGACACCATGCGCGGCGTGTTGTCTTGCCTCACCGTTGGCGATGCGCGCCCGGCGGATCGGCCGCGGATGCAGCGCTGCGACCCTGTGGGGGCGCTCGACCGCAGCCTGTCTGCTGGTGCCGAGATCCGCCCTCTGGCGACCGACCGGTGATTGCGCACACGCGGCGAGCGATGCGGCACTGACGATTGCGAGCAGCAACCGGCTCGAGGTTCCCAGGGAGATCCGGGCAGTTTCGGCACTTGCAATGCGAGACATGATGCGCCCTCCGAACAACCCCAAGTTTCGGTGGGCAATGAGGGCAGAACCTTGTCGGAAGAGAAGCGGGCCTGAGGCCGTGGCCGTTTCGAGCCGGCTGTGACGATTCCACCACAGTCGGTGTCCTGAATCGGGACAGGTCGACGGAAAATCAGCCCGATACGACGCGCCAGAGGATCGGGCGCGCGCCGGGCTGATCCTCGCCGGGCTCGGCGTTGCCCTTCAGCAGCCGCATCAGCTCGCGCCGATAGAGCCTTCGCCAGCCGGTCTTGAGGCTGGCGAGAAAGTCGAGCTCCCGTTGTGTCAGTGTGCACATCATGAACCCGGTTCCAGTTGCGAGGACTGCCCGTCAGCCGACGAGGCCTCCCAGCGGCTTGACGTCGGCGCTGCCCGGGAACACCGCTTCGGCCAGCACCTTCTCGTCGACGCGCAGATGATCCCTGAGCAGCCCCTTCAGCACGGCGCGCAAGTCCGCGGTCGGCTTAAGATCGCGATCCTCGAGGAGCTGCGCCGGCTTCAGGCCCGGCCAGTCCGCGATCACGCGGCCGCCGGTGAGCCCGCCGCCGATGAGGAAGGCGACCGTGCCGGTGCCGTGATCGGTGCCCTGCGTCCCGTTGATGCGCGCGGTCCGGCCGAACTCGGTGACGACGGCGACGACCGTCTCGCCCCACGCTTCGCCCATATTGGTCTCGATCGCGGCAAAGGCGCCGTCGAGTGCGCCGAGCAGATTGTAGAGTTGCCCTGAGGCTGCGCCTTCGGCGATGTGCGTGTCCCAGCCGACGAAACCCATCGCACCGACGCGCGGGCCGTCGGACTTCGCCAGATAGCGCGCGGCCGTGCCGGCGGCTTCGGCAAAATAGGCGCGCACGCGTGCCGCACCCGGCGGCATCAGCGTCGGATCGTCCGACATCGGATCGCCGGCACCGGGAGCGCCGCCGAGCGAGGCGAGCTTCATGCGCGCCTGCAGCACGGTCGCAAGCTTCGGATCGGTGTGCTGGTAGAGATCGAGCAGGCGGCTTTGCGTGTCCTCGCTCGCCGGCAAAAGCTTTTGCGGCACCCACGTCATGACCGGCGCCGAACCGCGCACCACGAGCGGCGTCACCGAACCGATGCCGAGCGCGCGGCTGCCGCGCGGGTCGACACGGCCGCCGGATTCCATCGCCAGCAACGCGCGGTTAAGCCATCCCGAAGCGGTCGCGCCGGGCTTGGTGAAACCGCTCTCCAGCACGTCCTGCCCGTCGAAATGCGAGCGTTCGCGATAGGGCGTCGCGGTAGCGTGCACGATCGCGGCCTTGCCGGTCTTGTAGAGCCGATGCAGGTTCGGCATCGCCGGATTGAGCGCGAAGAAGGCATCGAGCGGCAGCGCCGGCGGCTTGCCATCCAGCATGAGCGCACGATCCCCGCGCAACGAGATCCAGTCGGGATCGCCGACCGGCGCGACCGCACCGAGACCGTCGAGCGCGCCGCGCAGAACGATCACGAGCAGGCGCGGATCGCGGCCCTCGGCGCGCGCAATGCGCGGCATCTGGCTCCATGCGAACAGCGCACCGGAGCCGACCAGAAGCTCGCGCCGCGTGGGCAAATGAGTGACGACGCCCATGCTCACCTCCTCTGAAAATCAGCCGACATGAACAGCAGCGCGAGCGCTTGCTGCCGGCTCTCGGCGCGGCCGACGGCCTGCTTCACTTCGGGTGCGATCTCGGACGCGAAGACGTCCTCGATGATGACTTGCGGATCCGCCAGACCAGTGATGCGCTCGGCGAAATAATTGGCGATGTCGAGCCGTCGGCCGACGCCGTCGATCCAGCTCGCCTCGTCATCCGGATAACCCTTGGGCGCGGACGGACGCCACAACGCCTCGCCGAGCAGCTCCTGCCCCCCGGTGTAGCGGACGGGATCGACGGTCGTGATGCCGGTCGCGCGCACCATGCCGACGACCCATTCGCCGGGACGCTTGAGCTTGGTCGGTGGTCCGCGCCAGGCCTCGTCCGACGACACCATCGCGATCGCGACCTGCTTGAGATCGCCTTCGGTGTCGCGAAAACTCTTCGCCATCTGCTCGACCAGCACCGGCGGCGGCACGTCGGCCACGAAGTGCCGCGCGAGCTTGGTCGCGACGTGGGTCGCGGTCGCCGGGTGCGCGGCGAGATCGCGCAGCACCGCGCGGCCCTGCTCGACGTCCTCCTGCTCATAGCGCTTGCCGAGCACGGTCTGCTCGCCAGGCTCGTGCAGCCGCGGATTGAAGGTGAACTCGCCGCCATGCTGGGGATCGGCGCCCGGCGGCACCAAGGTCCACCCGGTCATGACATTGGCGAAGCTGATCACGTCATCCTGGGTGTAGCCGGTGCGTACACCGAGCGTGTGCAGCTCCATGATTTCGCGCGCGATGTTCTCGTTGAGGCCGCGGCTGCGGTTGATGCCCGCGATCGAATTCGCGCCCATCGATTCGAGATTGTCGAGATAGAACAGCATCGCCGGATGGCCCTCGACCGCCTGCAGCAGATCGACGAAACGGCCGAGCGCGTTGGCGCGAACCGCTTCGCGCTCATAGGCGCCGGACATGCTCTGGATCTTGTTGGCCGAGATGCAGAAATGGTTCGACCAGAACCACACCAGGCGCTCGGCAAAGCCGATGTCGGCGGCAAGCGCGGCTTCCATGCGCAGCTTGGCTTCCTGCAGATACATTGGACGTCCGGGATCGGGGACGGCGTCGGCAGCCTGCTTCGCTGCCATCTCGGCGGCGTCCTTCTCCTGGCCCTGACCTTGCGTCTGGCCCTGATCCTCCGACATGGCCTGCGCGGCCGCGACCTGCTGCTTCTTGGCCTGCTGCTGCGCCTGCTTGGCGCGCGCGGTCCGCCGCGCATTGGCATCGGCCACGGTGCGATAGGCTTTCGCGCTGGTGGGAAGGACAGCAGCGGCGGTCAGCGCGAGCGGCCGGTCGAGCTCGGCGATCAGCGCGCCGCGCGGGTCGGTGCCGACTGCCGCGATCGATCCCGGCCGCGGCCCCATGCCGAAGCGATGAAGAGCCAAGACAGCTTCGGCCTTTGCAGGATTGCTCATGGCGATCGCCCAATTCTGTCGTGCCCACCGGCAGCGGCTGAGGCTACGAACCGTAATGCTACAAACCGTAACACTAAGCGCGTGACCCGGCAAGCGGAGATTGTTGGATCCCAGTCCACATGCCTGAGCCGCCCATCCGACGCGACGGATGGGCCACAAGCGATCCTAGAAGTTGGGCCCGAGCGCGATCTTGGTGATCGTGCCGTTCCTGACACCGATGCGCCATTCCGCCGAACCGTTGGCGAACTGGGCGATGTAGATGTCGCTGTCGAGCGCGGTGACGCCGCGGAACGAGACCGCACGCAGCGCACCGAGCCGCGCCAGGATCGCCTGGTCGAACGGAAGCTGCTGGCGCGTGATGTCAGCGACCTCTGGCGTCATGTGCTCGTAATCGGGCTGCCCTTTGCCGATGCCATCGATGTAGTGGCGCAGCATCTCCTCGCCATTGGCGATCGGAATGGCGCGGCGCGCCGCACGCCCCGGCTTTGCCCCGATGTTCGAAGCCTCGACATTGTGAAAGCGCGTCTGCCGGCCCGGCACCAAGACTTCAAGGCACCGCCCCGACTTGTCGGCAATCACCCAGGGATTGTTCACGGTGGTCGTGGTGGCCCAGCTCATGTTGGGCCTGACCACGCTCTGCGATTTGCGATTGCCGTCGGCATCGAGATTGAAGACGCGAATATCGTCGCCCATCTCGTTGTAGACCATGATCCGGATCGGCGAGGTGGCGGCGCGGCCACGCACATTCGCCTCTTCGGCGCAGGAAACGATGCCGCCGAGCTCGTCATTGCCATCGGCCCGGAAGATCACGTCACCGACCTTGCCGTCGGGTTCGAGCAGCAGGCGGAATTCCGCCGTGCCGTTCTCGAACTTGGCACCATAGATGTCGTAGCCACCAGGGCCGACGCCGCGGAAGAAGATCGATTCCACCGCACCGAGCGCGACGAATGTCGCCTGCGTTTCAGTGAGCAGACGTTGGATCTTGGCAGCCAGCGGCGCGCTCATACGATCGTAGTTGGGTGTGCCCCGACGCATATCCTCGATCCCGCGCAGGATCATCTCCTTGCCGCCGGCGACCGGAACCTGCTCGCGGAAGCGGTCCGGCACTTCCGCGACCCGTCGTGCGAAATCGGCCTCGATCGCCTGCGCCTGCGCAGCGTCGATGCGCGGTGCGATACGGGCGCCGAAGACGGCGTTCTGGACCAGCACGCTCGAGACCTTGGCCTGCTCGTCGCGCAGGAACACCAGGAGATTGTCGCCATGGATGGAGAAGACGTCGGCCCCCTCGGCGAGGAGCGCGGCCCGGCCCTGCACGGTCTCCTGCACCTGCAGCCGGTCCCCGTCGCGGCGCACGGTGAGCACACGGTTCGGCGCGGCCCTGTACCAGCCGACATACTGGTCGAGCGAACCGGGCTCGCTGGCGGCCACCGGCATCTCGAAGATATGAGCCGCACGGATGTCGCGTCCGTTCATGCGCAGCGTCAGCCCGCCGGAGCGGCGCTCCGCATCGAGCGCGAATGTGATCTCGCCGGACGAGGCCGGATAGGACGCGGTGCCGTCGCTGCCCACCGTCAGACGCAATTTGCGCTGCCCGGTGAGCTGGCCATAGACCTCATCACCCTCGCGGAAGATCGCGAACACCGAGGCCGGGCCCATGGCGTAGAAATTGACGAAGGGGCGGTAATGCTGGGCCGGTACCTCGCCGAGGTCGGCCACGGCGGGCGCGGGATCCGGCGTGCGATAGGCGATCATGCCGGCGGACACGACCACGACCGGAACGATCGCCGCGGCAATCCACAGCCGCTTGCGCCAGCCGACCGCAGTCGGCATTGCGGCGGCCGCGATGATGCGCTCGACGCGGGCGCGGACGGTCGAAGCCCGCGCCATCGCGAGCTCCACGGGGCGAGGTTTCACGCTGCTGGCAAAGTCGAGCAGGATTTCCGCGTAGGACAGCCGGTCGTCGATGACTTCGATCGCCTGGGCGTCGCTGATGATCTCGGCGAGCTCGGCAAGACGCGCGAGCTGCCACCACGAGAACGGGCTGAACCAGAACACCGCGCGGTTGAACGCCGCGAGCAGGAGGACGTAGAAATCGCGGTTGGCGACATGAGCCCCCTCATGCGCGAGCACCGCAAGACGCTTCTTGGCGTCCCAGCCGGCGAATTGCGGCGGCACCAGAATGGTCGAGCCGAAGGTGACGGGACCGCCGACGTCGCGGCTGACACGCACGTCGGCACCGATCGTCTGCGCGCCCTTCATCGGCTTCGCCGCGCGCGCCAGCCGCCAGGTCAGGCAGAGGCCGATCGCAAGCCGCAGCAGCAACATGCCGGCGACGCTGGCATAGACCACGGTGGCCAGCAGCCACCAATTGATCGAGACGACGCTCTTCACCGGCGGAGCAACGATCGCACCGGGCGGAATCGGCAATGCCGGCTGCGGCGTCTCCAGCGACGAGAGGTCGGCCTGCCACGCCTCATCCGTGACAGGCACGGACAGAGGCAGCCGATCGATGGTGAGCGTCGGCCAATGCATCACGAATGGCATCGCGAGCGAGGCCATGAGCACGACGACCCATGCCGTCATGTGGACGTGCGGATTGCGCACGCGAAACAGGGTGAGTCCGAACCAGACGACGCCTCCCAGCACAAAGGAGCGCAGCGCCGCCTCCGCCAGAGTTGCGATCATTCTTTCTTCACTCCCCTCGCTTTCTTCGCCTTGGCCACCTGGTCGGCCAGCGTGCGCAATTGCTGCTGGTCGAGCATCGCATTATCCACCATCCCGACGAGGACCTCCTCTATCGAGCCGTTGCAGAACCAGTCGACGATCCGCTGCACCGCCTTGGCCGCGACCTTCGCGCGGGGTTCGGCAGCCTGGTAGACGTAGGTGCGTCCGTTCACGGTGTGGTTAGCATAGCCCTTTTCCTCGAGCCGGCGCAGCACCGTGCGGACGGTCGATTCCTTCAGACGCCGCGACAACCGCTCGCGAACCACCTCGGCGGTGACAGGACCATGGGCCCAAACCAATTGCATGACCTCGTGCTCGAGGTCGCCCAGTTCGGGCAAACGATCGTCCATGGTGGCGTACCTTGCGGTTGGATTTTTTCTTGTAACGCTACAGATCGTCGCATAGACGCCCGCGCGGCGCAACGGCGATTCCACTGGACATGGTATCGCCGTGCCGACCTGACCGCGGTTTGCGTCAGACGGTCGTGATGCCCGGGCCCGCTCCGGACCCGGCTTGCTCAGTATTTGGGCTCGTACATCTGCGACTGGACCAGCCCTTTCACATCGTTCGGCGCGGGTCCGTCCGCAAGGCCGCGCTGATAGGCGACATCCGCGACGGCTGCCGCAATGCGGGCTGAAACCTCGCGGATGCGCGGCAGTGCCGGATAGAGGCTGCCCTGCGCGAGGTCTTCCTTGCCGACGCAATCGGCGAGGGTGTGGGCGGCCGCCATGAACATCTCGTCGGTGACGAGGCGCGAGGCGCTGGCTATGACGCCTAGGCCAACACCGGGGAAGATGTAGGAGTTGTTGCCCTGGCGCGGCACGAAGGTGCGGCCGTTGAGCTTCACCGGATCATACGGGCTGCCGCAAGCAAACAGCGCGCGGCCCCCGGTGTAGCGATAGGCATCCTCCGCCGAGCATTCGGCCTTCGACGTCGGGTTCGACAGCGCGAACACGATCGGCTGTTCGTTGAGCTCTGCCATCGCCTTGAGCACGTCGGGGGTGAAGGCGCCACCGACCGCAGCGACGCCGATGATCGCCGTCGGCTTCAGCGTCTTGATCGCAGTGAGGAAGTCCGAGATCGGCGCCTGGTCGGTATGGGCGTAGCGGAGCTTGTGGCCGTGAAGGCCGTCGCGGCCGCTGACGACGAGGCCGCGGGAATCCACCAGCCAGTTGCGCCGCAGTGCGTCCGCTTCCGACGCGCCCTCAGCCATCATCGCGGAGACCACGAGATCGGCGATGCCGGTTGCCGCCTCGCCCGCACCGAGGAACAGGATCCTCTGATCCTTCAGCTTGCCGCCGGAGACGCGCAAGGCCGAGAACAGGCCGGCAAGCGCCACCGCCGCGGTGCCCTGGATGTCGTCGTTGAAGACGCAGGCCTCGTCGCGATATTTATGCAGCAGCTTGAACGCCGAGTGATTGGCGAAATCCTCGAACTGGATCAGGACGCCCGGAAAGGTTTTTCGCGCAGCCGTCATGAACTCGTCGACGAAGCTGTCATAGGCCTCGCCGGTAAGCCGCCGCTCGCGCAGACCGAGATAATAGGGATCGTTCAGGAGCTCTTCGTTGTTGGTGCCGACGTCGAGCACAACAGGCAGGCACTGCTCGGGGTGCACGCCGGCGCAGGCCGAATAGAGCGAGAGCTTTCCGACCGGAATGCCCATGCCGTTGGCGCCGAGGTCGCCGAGGCCAAGGATGCGCTCACCGTCGGTCACGACGATCAGCTTGGCCGGATAGGGCCAGTTCTTCAGGATATCAGCGATCTGGCCGCGATCGCGCGAGGAGATGAACATGCCGCGCGGCCGCTGGAAGATCAGGCCGTATTTCTGGCAGGCGAGCCCGACCGTCGGCGTGTAGATGATCGGCTGGATCTCGTCGATATTGTCGACGACAACGCGGAAGAACAGCGCCTCGTTGCGGTCATGCAGCGCGTTCAGCGCAACGTATTTTTCGAGATCCGTCGGCAGCGTACGCAGATTGGTCAGGACGCGCTCGGCCTGGGTCTCCATCGTCAGCACGCAAGGCGGCAGCAGGCCGCGCAGGCCGAGCGAATCGCGCTCCGCCTCGGTGAAGGCGGTGCCCTTGTTGAGCAAGGGATCGCGCAGCAATGTCATGCCATGCGCGGTGTCGGATGATGTTGAATGGGCGCTGACCCGAGCCGGTCTATTCACGAAATCCCCCAGGGAGTTTCTTATTGAAGGGCTGACATTGTCGGCCAGCGGTCCCCTGAGATCAAGGACGTAGCACTCCGCGCATCGATTGTGATCTCGCACCGCAGCGAGATTGGCACGAGAGCTGCCGAGACAATGGTTAATGCGGCAAGACTCCCGCCCCTCATGGTGAGGAGGCGCGTCAGCGCCGTCTCGAACCATGCAGACCCCCGATATCACCCGCGGCGCATCCTTCGAGACGGCCGCTGCGCGGCCTCCTCAGGATGAGGGCGTGTTGTGCGACGACGGCGCTACTCTGGCTTGATGTCGGCAGCCTTCACGATCGGCCACCATTTCTCGGTCTCGGCCTTCTGGAAGGCGGCGAGCGCTGCGGGCGTTTGCTGGTCGGGCGGCGGGATCTCCTGCCCCAATTCGCCGAAGCGCTGCTTGACGGCGGGATCGGCGAGCACGGCGACGATGGCCGCGTTGAGCTTTGTGACAATCTCTTTCGGCGTGTTCTTCGGTGCCCAGATGCCGTGCCAATAGGAGATGTAGAGGCCGGGCAGGCCCGCCTCGTCCACGGTCGGCACATCAGGTGCGGAGGCAAGCCTTGTCGGCGAGGTCACCGCGAACGCCTTGATCGCACCGTTCTTGTATTGCGGCAGCGAGTTCGAGGCCTGGTCGAACATGATGTCGATCTGGCCCGCGACGAGATCGATCATGGCGGGCCCGGCGCCGCGATAGGGCACGAACTGGAAGTCGGTGCCGGTCTTCTCCTTGAAGAAGACGCCGGCGACATGTGCGCCCGTCCCGGCGCCGGCCGTGCCCGCAGTAGCCTTGCCGGGATTGGCCTTGAGCCAGGCGATCATCTCTTTCAGGTTGTTCGCCTCGAGCGATTTCCGGCCGACGATGAGCTGCGTGCCCATCGCGATGGTCGCGACCGGCTCGAAATCGGCGATCACGTCATAGGGCAGCTTGAAGATCGCCCCGTTGAGCACATGCGTGCCCCAATGGCCGATGGTGATCGTCGTGCCGTCGGGCGCGGCGCGCGCAACGCGAGCACCGGCGATGCTGCCGGAGGCTCCGGCTACGTTCTCGACCACGACAGTCGTGTGCAATTCCGCAGCGATCCGTTCGGACAGGATGCGCGCCAGCGTGTCGGTCGGGCCACCCGCCGCGAACGGCACCACGAGGGTGATGGGGCGGGACGGAAACGGCTGGGCGCCAGCCGGCGAGATCAACGCACCGCAAAGCAACGCGCAAATGACGAACACATGACCGCGAAATCCGGCCCACAGCCCCCGCATCGTTCTCTCCACCCTTTTTGCCGCCCGCATGTCGTCAGCGGGCTGGAGCCGGAGTGAACGCTGCTGGATGAGCGGAGGCAAGCGGTAAGTTGACCGGACTGTTATCCGGCGGCGCGCCGCGGCGTGAGGTTGGCGGCACTGTCGGCCGGCGGAGCGATGTGCATCAGGATGGTCTGCGTGGCCGATGCGACCTCGATGCCGTTCTGCTGGAAGCGCTGCTTCATGCGACGGTTGAACTCGCGCTGGACCGGCCAGCGGCCGGCCTCGGTGCAGCGGATCTGGCCGACGATCGACACCATGGCGCCGTCAACCTTGTCGATGCCCCAGAGCTCGAGATCGCCGCGGATCAGGGCACGGAAGTCCGGCTCGCGGCGCATCTCGTCGACGATGTCCTTGAGGATCTGACCTGCCCGGTCCGTATCCTCCTTGTAGGCCACGTTGACGCTGACCGAGGCGTTGCCGGCGCCGCGGCTCGCATTGGTGATGGTCGTGACCGCGCTGAACGGCACGATATGCACGGCGCCGTCGCCGGCGCGCAAGCGGATGGTTCGGATCGAAACATTCTCGACGACGCCCGAAAGCCCCGACACGCTGACGGTGTCGCCGACCTGCACCGTGTTCTCCAGCAGCAGGAACAGGCCGGTGATCAGATCCTGCACGAGTTTCTGCGAGCCGAAGCCGATGGCGATGCCGACGATACCGGCGCCCGCGAGCAGCGGGGCGACATTGACGCCGATTTCGCTGAGCGCAGTGAGGCCCACGACGGTGGCGATCAGGCAGAGCAGCGCGGTGCGCAGCATCGGCTGGAAGGTGCGCAGGCGCGCGGCGCGGGCATAGTGGCCGTCGCGCGACAGCGCGTTGATCTGGCGGTCCAGCAACGCGTTGGCGATTTCCCAGATCGCCGCCGCGACGAACACCGCGATGCCGATCGTCACCACCGCCGAGATCAGCCGGCTGCCGATCTGCCCGCCATAGAACCAGACGATCGCGTCCACGCCCCAGACCTCGAGCACGGCCACGAAGCCGATGAAGGCGATCACACCGGAGACGACCTTGCGCAGCAGCGGCAGATAACGGTTGGCGCGGATCTCCAGCCCCGGAAAGCGCTGGAGGATATCCGGCTTGATGCGGAAGCCGCGGTCGATCAGGCCCAGCGTCAGCATGATGGCAACGCGCGTGAGCAGCGCCACCACGACGGTGCCGACGAAATACTGCAGCAGCAGCGAATAGCCGTTGCGGATGTTCAACGCCCACACCGCCCACAGTGCGAGATCGAGCGCGATGGCAAGATAATGCCAGCCGCCGGCGATGCGGTTGCGCAGCCGCGCCGCGATCCCCTGCCGATCGGCCGGCGCGCGGATGGCTTCGGCGACCTGACGGCGGCACTGCAGGATGATGACGACGATGAAGAGATGCACGATCAGCATCACCATGCGCAGCAGCGCGGCATAGCCGGCACGGTGCAGGCCGAGCAGCAGCGCCACATTGGCGAAGGCGATGCCGGAAACGCCGACGCCGACGATGCGGCGCGCCCAGATCTCGATATAGGCTGCGGTCTCGGGGCGAACCGGAAGCAGGCCGAACGGCCCGGCCAACGCCCGGACCACGCAGATGAGACCGCGCGAGAACGCGTAGGCATTGACGACCGCGAGGATAACCAAGCGGACAGTTGTGGGCTCGCCGATCTCCGTACCCAGCAGCGCGGTCGAAACGCCCATAAGGACGAATACGGGAAGCAGCTCGAGCACGAAGCGCCCGAGCACGAAGGGCAGCCGCAGCATCACCTGCCAGATCCGCGCCAGATTGTGGCGGCGCCTGTGCAGCTCGGGCGCGGGAGTGACGTCCGCCACCGATGACGGCGGATCGGCAATCGGCAGCACCTGCGTCGGCAAATGCGCGGCTTGCGGCACGCGTCCCTCCAGGAACGCGACAGGACGCCGGATCAGGCGGAAGATCAGCCATTCGGCCGCGAGCGCGCAGCCGAGCACCAGCGCGAGCTTCCAGGCGATTTCGATCAGGAGATTGTAGGCCGCCGGATCGTTCGCGGTGCGCACGATCCAGTAATAGAAGGCCGGGAAGTGCGTGAGGGTTCGCGCCATGCTCGCGATCTCGCTCGAGATCTCGCCGATCTGCTCCGAGACCGTGAGCAGAAGCTGGGCACCGAGACCGTCAGCCGAGAGCGGGATCGGCGATTTCACCTCCGGCGCGGGCGACTGCTGACCGGACGCGCTCGCAATGGCGCGCAGCGTGTCGATCATCTGCGCGCGCTTCTTGTCGTCCTGAAGGGTGTCCAACGCCCGCTTGGCCTCGTCGGGCGACAGCGCGGCCGTGCTATTAGCCACCGACGCAGGCGGCTCTGCGTGGGCCGGAGAGAAGGCGAGAAAAAAGAAGACAGCGAGAAGCGTCGAGGCAAGTTTATGCGACACGCGGATTCCCCAAAATAAATGAAATGCGCCTGCGGAATCGTGACCGCGCGAAGCACTGCGTCATGTCGGATCGTTGGTATTCGCCCCTATCCTGTGTCGGAAGTTTGCCAATGAGGCGACATTCTCTTGGCATTTGCTGCAACGCAGATGTGATGGAACCCCGCCATGGTCTGTGTTCCAAAAGCATGCGAAATTGCCGCGGGAATTCGGGGGTATCACGTGACAGATTTCGATCGGCGCAGGCTCGTGCTTGCGGGAGCTGCGGTCCTGCTCGGCACGCGATCCGCGATCGCGCAGAGCGGACCGACTTTCACCTATCGCGGCATCGCCGTCGACGCCAGCGCCGCGCAGGCCGCGCCTGACATCAAGGACGTCGTTGCCTCGCTGAAGCACCAGATCGACATCGTCGTCGGTTGCGGGGCCAAGCCCGAGATCATGACCTTCTTCAAAAGCCAGCCGGTCGCGGTCAAGCCTGGACAGGGCGACGGCGGCGGACATTTCTCGTCGAAGGTCGAGGGCGTGACGGTCGATGCATCAGTCGTTCCGCCCGAGAAGCCGGTGCTGCTGCACGAGCTGCTCCACGCCTATCATTTTCGCGTCCTGCCCGGCGCGTTACAGAACCCCGACCTGCTGCGATTCTACGGTATCGCACGGCAGAACGAGCTCTACCCGCCGGACGCCTACGTGCTGAAGAACGTGCAGGAATATTTTGCCGTGACGGGATTGGATAGCGGATTGAGCGGGATGTAGCGGCTAAAAAAGCCTTCGGCCGCCGTCACCACTGATATCTTGCGACGGCCTTGCCGGCGTAGCTGCTGGAATTGCCGGAGAACTCGCCGTCGAAGGTGCCGGCGAGCGAGAAACCGTTGCGCCAGACGAGTTCGGCGGCCAGGGTCGTCAGCGCCTTGTCCGGCAATTGGGCCGCTCCGCTCACGACGAAGGAGGCGCCCGGCAGCGTCTGGAAAGTGGCGCCGATGGCGCGGTCGTTGCCGTAGTCGTGCGCCCAGGCGAAACGGCTGCGCAGGGTCAGCGTCGTCTCCGGCAGCGTGCCGACCAGGATCCAGGATCTGTCGGTGCGGAAGCCGAGTTCCGAGCGCGGTGCCGTGACGTCTCTGGCGCCATAGCTCAGCGCAAAGGCGTTGCTGCCGATGACGGCCGCCTCAGTGTAGGCCGGCAGGTTGAAGGTAGTGAACTGGCCGGCCGCATAGGGCGTGATGGCGACGCCCATCCAGGGACTGACGAAGCGATAGCCGCCTTCGAGCCGGCCCGACCAGGCGTTGGCCTTGAACCGGGCCTGCAACTGGTCGAGGCCGGCCAGGGTCACCGTGCGGTTGGTGGTGATATCCTGCCAGCCATAGGCGAGCGCGGCTGCGACATAGGCCGCCCCCATCGTATGCCTCGCATAGGCGCCGGCCTGGAACAGGTCGGAGCGGCCGCTGCCGAGAGCGCCAGCAACAGTGAAATTGGTGCCACCGCCGGCAAGCGCGAAGCCGGCGATCGTGTTGGGCGCGATCAGATAGTCAGCGCCGACCGCGCCGGCCGCGATGCTACTGGTGGTCGAATTGCTGCCGACTGCGGCATTGCCGCCGGTAGTCTGCGAACCGCCGAAGCCCGCGGCCCAGACGTTCCAGCGTGCCGCGAAGTCCTGTTGCATAGGCGCCTTGGTGACCATCGCATAGGCCTCGCGCTCGGCCGCGGTGCGTTGCCGTCCGGCCGAGGCATAGGCGCCGGCCTCGCCTTCGGAGGCGTAGCCGCTGACGCCGCTGCCAGCCGGTGTGACGGTGCCGCGATTGAAGGGATCGAGCATCACGCCGACGAACTGGCCCATTGCATCGAAGGTGACCTGCTGAGTGCCGGTGGCGCTTTGGCCGGAGAGCTGGTTGAGCATGCCGCGGTAGCCGTCCAGCGATGTCGGGCCGTTGAGCAGCAGGTTGAAGATTGGCCCGCCGAGGCCCGAGCCCTGCGCCGCCCCGTTGAGCGCATTGCCGAGCAATGTCTGGTTGCCGTTGAGGCCGGAGGTCACGAAGTTGATGGAGGTCCTGATCGCGACGTCGTTGGCGTTGGGATAGACCAGTTCGATGTGCAGGACCGGGCTCGCCTGCAGCGCCTGCAGCGACAAGCCGTTGTTTGTGACGCCGCCCGCGGCCGACACGATGGTCTGCTGGGACACGCCAGCCTGCGCGTTCAACAGGCGCAGCTGCACGGTGCCCGCCAGGTTGGCGGTTCCCGACACGTTGACCCGGTCAGCGCTGCCCCCGCCGGCCATGTTCAAATCGATCGCCAGGCGCCCGGTCGCGGTCTGCACCAGGTTGCCGGTCAAGGCCGTGGTCAGGACCGTCCCGGCGCCGCCGGGCGACAGGGTGCCGGCATTGGTCAGCGCGTTGCCGGCGCCGAGACTGACGGTGGCGCCGGAATTGAACAGGCCGCCCGCATTGTTGTTGAAGACGTTGGTGCCGGTGCCAAGATCGACATTGCCAGTCACGGTGCCGAAATTGCTGACGGCGTCATTGCCCGTGCTGGCCGCGATCGCCAGCCCCGACAAGGCCATCACGGTGCCGCCGTTGACCAGCGTGTTGTCGGTGCCGCCGATGAAGGAGACACCCGTTCCGGAACCGGTGCCGCCGGACACCGTGCCTGAATTGATGGTGACCGCGATCGGCCCGCCCACGCTTTGGGCGGACATCCCGCTCGCGTCGGAGCCCGTAGCGGTGACGTCGCCGGTCGAGGTCACCGTCACTACGCCGTTGCTCTGGGCAGAAATGCCGTTCGAGCCGGCGCCACCAGTGATGATGTTGCCGATCGAGGTCACCGTCGCCACGTCGGAGCTGTTGGCCAGGGCAACAATCCCCCGCGAGTTGTCGCCCGTGGTGGTGATGTCGCCGGTCGAGGTCACCGTCACCGCGCCGTTGCTCTGGGCAAAAATCCCGTTCGCGCCGGCGCCCGTGGTGGCGATGCTGCCGGTCGAGGTCACCGACGCCGCCGTGCCGTAGCGCGAGTTGTTCGCGGCATAGATCCCGTGGGCGGCCTTGCCCGCGGTGGTGATGTCGCCGACCGAGGTCACCGTCAGCGGGCCGTACAACGGGATGCCCACCGGCAAGAGGCTGGCGACGGCCTCAATCCCGATCGAGAAGTCGCCCTTCGTGGTGATGTTGCCGGTCGAGGTCAGTATTACAAAGCTGCCGCCGCTGGCAGAAATCCCGTTCGAGAACCAGTCCGTCGTGGTGATGTTGCCGGTCGAGGTCACCAGCATCCTGCCGGCCTGGCTCTGGGCAAAAATCCCGGCGCCCGTGGTGGTGATGCTGCCGGTCGAGGTCACATACACATTGTTGTGGGCGCTGGCCTCAATCCCCTTCATGGAGGAGCCCGTGGTGGTGATGTTGCCGGTCGAGGTCACCGTCACGGCGGTGTTGGCGTGGGCATAAATCCCCCGCGAGTTATCGCCCCTGGTGGTGATGTCGCCGGTCGAGGTGACCACCGCCGTGGGGCCGCCCCGGGCATAAATCCCATCCGCGCCGACGCCACCAGTGGTGATGTTGCCGATCGAGGTCACCGTCGTCGCGCCGGAGCCGAAGCTGCTGGCCAGGGCAAGAATCCCCCGCGCGTTGTCGCCCCCAGTGGTGATGTTGCCGGTCGAGGTCACCGTGACATCTTCTGTAGAGTGAGCAAGAATCCCGACCGCACCTTTGCCCGCGGTGCTGACGTCACCGGTCGAGGTCAGCGTTACAAAGTCGGCGCCGTCGGCCAGAATCCCACGCGCGTAGGCGCCCTTGGTGGTGATGCTCCCGGTCGAGGTCAGCGTTATCCCGCGTAGGCCGCCGGCATAAATCCCGCTCGCGTTGTAGCCCTCGGTGGCGATGCCGAAGGCACCGGTGTCGCTGCTGATGGTGAGGTTGGCGGCGGGGGAGTTGAAGCGGATGCCGGAGGTTCCACTGGCGGGCGCGATGGCCTTGGTGAGATTGTTGACGTTCAGCGTGGTGACCGGCGGGACCGAAAAATCGGTCCCGTTGGCGATGCCGGCGGATTGATCGCCGCTGCAGGTCGCGACCGCGCCACTGATCACGCAGGGCGTCGGCGCCGCCGCAGCCGGGTCGCCGACCGCGAAGCTGAGCGCGCCGGCGGCAGTGGTGCCGAGCAGCGCCGCGCGCCAGCTCGCGCCGGGCCAGCGCAGGAGCCGCAGCGTCGGCGTGTCGACACCGCGATCGAAGGCTGGATTGGCTTGCCGCGTGGTCTCAGGCTTCGAAATTCGTTTAAGTCTGCCCCGACGCTTCATGCTTCAGCCCACCACGATATCTGCATTGCAACCTAAGAAACATCGAGTTGCCCCCAGACATGCTCTATCAAGCAATTGTTTGCTCAATATTTGAGGGGCACGGCCATATCCGCCTCGGGTGGCGTTTGTACGCGAGCATGTTCAGCCGGAGAGGTCAGACCGATACTCCGGAGAACAAAGGCAGGAATCACCTGCTCGCCGTAACGCCTCGTCACATGCGCGATCAGGTTACGCATGAGGTTGGCCCGCGCCTGCTCCGAAACGAGGTGACGCGCCGACGTGAAATAGAGATATTCGACCGCGCCGATCGCGCCCTCGGGGCCGATCGCGGCAAGCGCATCCGCGGACGCCCGCGGCAATTCCTGATCGGCCGGCGCGAACGTCCAGGCAATCATCATGGCGATTTCGGGCGGGCAAGGTATCTCGGGATCGATCGTGGGGACGGCGCCTTCAAGCGCCGCATGGTTGCCGGCAGCAAGGAGGGCAAGGCATTTCAGGACCCGGATATGGATGTGGTACAGAGGGTTCAGTTCGACCATCGCGATGCCGCGGTCAAAGCATTGGACAGCTTCGTCGAATTGACCGCGCGCATAGCGCAATTGTCCCATGACCGGCAAGGCCGCGGCAAAGTCCGTTGTTCGGGCGAAGGCGCGCTGGACGATATCTTCCGCCAATTCGAGATGACCTCGATTGATGAAATACAGCAACTTGGCGGCTGCCAGCATCAGTAGCGGGTTCGCCTCGATGGCTGGCAGGCAGTCCAGCACCGTGGCGTCGATCTCGCTTTCCATGCGGTAGCGTTCTTCAAGGCTCATCTCGCCGAACGGATTGCTCGTCGTGAGGCGCGTGAACAGATGCAGGCACCATTGCAGGGCGATATCGGCATTGTCCGGATCCTGCTTGCGCTCCCTGTCCAGTTGCTCGCCACCTTCCACCCACCTCGGATTGGTCGACAGCAACACGCTCGAAGCCTTTTGAAGGCGCGTTTCAGCTGGTTCCTCGGCGCGGATACCGAGCCCTGTCGAGGCGTGGCCGAGCGCCTTGCGCAGCACCTCGATGACGCCATTCGAAACCCGGCTGGCCTCATTCGTGATCGATGCGGCGTCGGCCATGTCGAGTTGGAGCCGCAATGCTTTTGCGATCCGCCTCGACGGCATTTCCCTCAAGGTGGCCGCGCAATCGAGGTGCCCGTTGCGGGCAAAAAAGCTCACTTGCAGGAAATAACGCAGCCTGTCGGTGGGGGTCCAGTCCTCGGCAACGATGACGTTGTGGCCATCGCCAACACCCTCAGCAATCATCTCGCGTAGCTGATCGATGAGCGAAGACGCCTGCCGGCTGAAGGGAGATCCGGGCAGCCCGAAAGCCGGTGCGATGACCAGGAGAGCGTCTATTGGCGCTACCGAAGATGGAACGGCGATCCAGACGTAACCCTCGCCATATTGTGTGGCGATAAAATTCGGCGATTTGGCGCTATCGCCGAGCTTGGCCCGCAACCTGTTGACCAGAAAATCGATGTTGCGGTCGGATACGTTGGATTCCGACGCGATCTCGTCGAGCAGACGGTCGCGGGGCATCAGGCGACGAGGGTTGCGCGTCAGAGCCAGCAGCAGCGCGCGCTCGTTTCTGGTGAATTGAATCTTCCGCCCGTTGCGGTGCGCGAAGAGGCATGTTTCGTCGAGGACCATGTCCCCGAAACGGACACCGCTTGCCTTCTCCAACTTCCAAGCCCCACTACAGCAATCAAGCAAATGTCGACCAAAGGCTAATATTCTGGTCGATGGCCCTGTCGCAAGCATAAAGAAGCAGTGCACTCAATTCACTGGCGACCAGAAGTCCAGACGGTTCAGCGACCATACCCCACAAACAAAAACGGCCCGCATGATGCGGGCCATTTTCGTATCGAACCGGTCATTCCGAATTTGGTTGCGGGGATAGGATTTGAACCTATGACCTTCAGGTTATGAGCCTGACGAGCTACCGGGCTGCTCCACCCCGCGTTAAACCGTTGCTTTGCCTTGGCCAGAATGCCGGGGACGGTGGATGGAGGGCCGACGCTGTTCGCGTGGCTTGCTTCGTCCGTCCCAAAGGCTTGCTTGGAAGGCAACCGGGGCAAAGCCCGTCGGGTGCGGGGCGTATGTATCAAGGCGGGCTGCCTTTGGAAAGGGCTGCGGGGACGTTGCCGCGCCTCGATGCCCGATCACCGACGCGATCGTCCGACACCCGGAAATGGTCAGATGAATCGCGCTTCCAGACCGTGCCACACAGCAGGACGAGTCCGATCGCGAGACTTGCTTCGCAGCAAGAGATGCCGCATAGCGAGACTTGCCGGAACAAGACTTGCTTGAGCGAGACGCCGCCTGATGTTGCTGCAACGAACGGCGCGTTCCCGAGAATCAAGGACCTGAATCATTGAGCGACGCTGCGCCCAGCCCCACATCATCAGCCGCCACGCTGCCGCAACTGACGGCCGCGCACATCACCTGTTCGCGTGGCATGGCGGGCTGGCTCCAGGCCAATCAGGTCAGCCTCGTCTTCACCTCCTATCAGACCGGCCGGCTCTATCTCGTGGGCGTCGATGGGGCCGGAGGGCTTGCCATTCACGAGGTCGGCACCGGCCGCGCCATGGGCGTGTGGGCCGATCCGCAGCGCCTGGTGTTGGCGACACCGTTCCAGGTCTGGCGTTTCGAAAACGTCCTGGCGGCCGACCAGACGGCTGATGGCGCCGACCGCTATTATGTGCCGCGCGTCGCGCACACCACGGGCGAACTCGACATTCACGATGTCAGCGTGCTCGGCGACGGCCGCATCGTGTTCGTCAATACGCTCTATTCATGCCTGTCGCTGCTATCCCCGGTGCACGCCTTCCGGGTGTTTTGGAAGCCGTCCTTCATCTCGAAACTGGCGGCCGAGGATCGCTGCCATCTCAATGGCCTTGCGGTCAGGGACGGCGAGGCGGCCTTCGTCACCGCGACCAGCCGCAGCGACGTCGTCAATGGCTGGCGGGCGCGGCGGGCCGAAGGCGGCATCGTGATCGACGTGGCGAGCGGCGCGGTCGTCACCGAGAAACTCTCGATGCCGCACTCGCCGCGCTGGCACGGTGACCAGCTCTGGGTGCTGAACTCCGGCACCGGACAGCTCGGCACCGTCGATCTCGCCAGCGGTAGCTTCGCGCCGCGCGCGTTCTGCCCGGGCTTCCTGCGCGGGCTGGCGTTCCACAATGGCCACGCCGTGGTCGGCCTGTCGCTGTCGCGCGACGGATCATTTTCCGGGCTGGCGCTCGATGACGAAATGAAGAAGCGCGATGCCGACGGCTGGTGCGGCGTCCAGGTCGTGAACCTCGCCTCCGGCGACATCGTGCAATGGATCCGCATCGAGGGCGCGGTGACGGAGTTGTACGATGTCGCGGTGCTGCCCGGCGTACGCCGGCCGATGGCGGCCTCGTTCACCGGCGCCGAGATCAACAATCCCTTGACCTTCGAGGAGTGAACTGCAATCAGCCGCTCGCGCGGAGGCCGCACGACAAGAATCCATACGCTGAGCGAACCGCTCGGCTGGAAGCCGAATTGATCGACCCTTCGGGTCGATTTGCACAAACAACCTTGAAATTGTCGTCCGGCTCTTCCGGCTTTTGATCTTCGATGTACTTCTTCCAGACTTCATCGGTAACATTTCGACCGGTTGCCACCCAATGTCCCCGCGATCACAGATGCTGACCCCAGTAGCGCTTCCTCAATGACTGGTACTCCGTCAGAAGCTTATGGGAACTCTTTCCCTTCAGATACTGCACCGCGCGCGACATCACCATCAGCATGAGCAGGCCGGGCAATCCCTTCGACAACGCCAAGGCTGAAAGCTTCATGAAAACGCTCAAGGCTGAGCAGATCAACGGCAAAGCCTTCGCCGACCTGGTCGACGCCCGCGCCACATCAACAGCTTCATCGCGGAGGTTTACAGTAAAGAGCGCCTGCATTCGGCGCTCGGATACCAGTCGCCTCTTGAGTTCGAAACTGCGTTCGCGCAAAACAAAGCGCGGTAACGCATCGTGACAACCCCACTGTCACTGAAATTATCGTGTCTCACCTAAGGGGTGCAGTCCAGGAAGCCTCTATCTCTGGGGCAATGTCGACCGTCCGCCGATCAACCGCGTCACGCTGCATGACAAGCAGCCGGTCTACTATCAATGGCTCGGTGATCTCTTCGGCGTGCAGAAGAAGGCGTAGCGCGCTCCTCCCAAAACGCACAGCGCCGGGTAGGTAGGGGCTTTGCCTCACTGATGCAGCCCTCTAACCAGTCCCCGGCGTGCCGTTCGCGGTTTCCGCCGCTATGCGATAGTCCGAACGAGCTCCATCGCACTTAACGCGGCTGGATTTGCGGAGGTGGCGTCATAGACCTCCCCTTGCTCAGAAGGTGGACGTTACGCGTCGCGTATTCGCGACCATCACGATGCTCCTCCCGTGACATAAAACTGTCAAGCGGGATCAATTGCTTTCGGATCACTTTTGCGGACGTGTTCCATGCTTTGCCGCGACAGATTGGCCGTGAAACAGCGGAATAAATCCCTCGACGCAGCGTTTGTGTCGAAGAGAATACTTCGCCTCTTCCGCCCTTATCATTTTTCCAGAAAGCCAGAGATGAAAGCATCATTCTGCATCGCCGTTCTCGCTGCTCTCGTGACCGGGTCAGCGTTCGCGCAAAACCCGCCGCAGACCTCGACCCGCAAGGTCGATGGCACCGACAACGTCTACATCTTCCGCTATGGCGGCCATCAGTCCATGTTCGTGGTGACGCCGCAGGGCGTGATCGCGACCGACCCGATCTCTTATCTGCGTCCCGCAAAGCCGTATATCGACGCGATCAAGGCGGTCACCGACAAGCCGATCAAATACGTCATCTACAGCCATCACCATTACGACCACATCGCGGGCGGCCAGCCCTTCAAGGATCTCGGCGCCACCTTCGTCGCGCACAAGCGGACCAGGGAGCGCCTGCTCGAGCTGAAGAAGCAGAATTCGCTGCTCGCCGACGTCGTGATGCCGGACCAGGTGGTCGGCGACCAGAAGATCATCAAGCTCGGCGGCACCACGCTCGAGCTCGACTATGTCGGCCGCAACCATTCCGACAATTCGCTGGTGATGCGGCTGCCGAAGGAGAAGATCGTCTTCGTCGTCGACTTCGCGCCGATCGAATCCGTCCAGTTCCGCAACATCCCCGACAACGCCTCGCCGCTGGAATATATCGCCTCGCTGAAGAAGCTGGCCTCGCTCGACTGGGAGCGGATGATCCCCGGCCATCCCTATGCCGGCGGCCGCTTCGGCACCAAGAAGGACGTCGAGGCCGACATCGCCTACATGGAGGATCTGTCCGCCGAGGTAAAGAAGGCGGCGGACGCCGGCAAATGCTTCGACACCGCGATGAAGGAAGTGAAGCTGCCGAAATACGAGAAGTGGGCGAATTACGAGGCCAGCCTTCCCGCCAATGTCGAGCGCTTCTGCTACTGGTGGGGCCGGGGGTACTGACGCGCGGCTAGCTTAGGAGCGTAGAGTGGGCAAAGGCGCGTCAGCGCCGTGCCCACCACCTCTATCCAATCGAACATTGGTGGGCACGCTTGCGCTTTGCCAACCCTACGAGAGCGGGGATCGCGGCACTCACCGCTTCCCCTTCCCTTCCCGCTCGAGCGCCTTGCGCACTGCCTCGAACTCCGCCAGCGACGCCTTGTCGGCGCGGGGGAAGCGCAGGTCGAGCTTTTCGAGCGCGGCATTGATCACCGAGCCGATCACGACGCGGGCGAACCATTTGTGGTCGGCGGGAACGACGTACCACGGCGCATGGGACGTTGCGGTGTGGCGGACGATGTCCTGATAGACCGCCTGGTAGCGCGGCCACAAGGCGCGCTCCTTGATGTCGTCCATCGAGAACTTCCACTGCTTGGCCGGGTCCTCCAGCCGGTCGAGGAATCGCTGGCGCTGCTCTTCCCTGGACACGTTGAGAAAGAACTTCAGGACCACGGTGCCGTTGCGGCAAAGATAGCGCTCGAAGGCCGAGATGTCCTCGAACCGCTCCTTCCAGATGTTCTTGGTGACGAGCTTCGGCGGCAGCTTCTCCTTGGCGAGGATCTCCGGGTGCACGCGTGTGACCAGGCATTCCTCGTAGTGGGAGCGGTTGAAGATACCGATATGGCCGCGCTCGGGCAGCGCGATGGCGTGGCGCCAGAGGAAGTCGTGATCGAGCTCCTCGCTGCTCGGCGCCTTGAAGGCGTGGACCTCGCAGCCTTGCGGATTGATTCCCTCGAAGATCGCCTTGATCGCAGAATCCTTGCCGGCCGCGTCCATGGCCTGGAACACGATCAGCAACGACCAGCGGTCCTGGGCGTAGAGCTTTTCCTGGAACGCGACCAGCCGCTTCTTGTTGGCGTCGAGGATCTCCTGCGCTGTGTCCTTGTCCAGATCGTCCTTCTCGTCGGTCTTGTAATTCTTCAGGTGGAACTTGCCCGAACCATCGTAGCGGAACGGCGTGATGTAGCGGTCAAGTTCCTGGGCGAGCGATTTGGACGGCTTCTTGCTCATGAGCGCGGGGCACCTTGCGTTGCGGCTTCAGTCGGTCGAGCAAGCTACCAAGGATGCCCTTGGGAAGGAATATGATGAAAAGCACGAGCAGCACGCCGTAGACGAGGTTGTCCCAGCCGACCGCCTTGGTGCCGAAGCCGATGCGCAAGGTCTCCGCCAGCAGGATGGTGATGATGGCGCCCACGGTCGGGCCGAGCGAGACGAACAGGCCCCCGACGATGGCCGCGAACACCATCTGGAGCGACACCGCGATGCCGCTGACGGTGTCGGGCGTGATGAACATCTGGTACTGGCAATAGATGGCGCCCGCCAGCGCCGTCATCAGCGCGCTGAGCAGCGTGATCTTCAGCTTCTCCGCGGTGACGTCCACGCCGGCGGCCGCCGCCGCGTCCTCGTCCTCGGAGATCGCCTCCAGCGCATAGCGGGCCATGCTGCGGTCGATCCAGTGCCAGACCACGATGCCGAACAGCCAGACCGCGAGCGCGATCAGGTACCAGGTCGTCTTGTCGTCGAATTGCAGCGCCAGCAGCTTGTTGCCTGTGGCCCGGTTCGGCGTGTAGCCGAGCGAGCCGCCGGTATAGTCGCGCGTTGCGGTGATGACCTGGAGCACGATGCCCGACAGCGCCAGCGTCACCAGCACGAAATAGTGCCCGGTGATGCGGAATCGGAAGCAGGGATAACCGACGATCAGCGCCAGCGCGCCGGCCGCGACCATGCTGATGGGGATGCCCACCCAGGGCGATAGTCCCAGATGATTCCAGAGCAGCGCCGTGACATAGGCGCCAATACCCATGAAGCCGCCATGGCCGAGCGAGACGAGACCGAACCGCCCCATCATCGACCACGACGTATAGGCGAACGACCAGATCAGGATCAGCACCAGGATGTGGAGATGATAGGGATCGCGATAAAGGAAGGGCAGCGCGACCAGCGCCGCCAGTCCGATCCCCCAAGCTGCAAGCCGCCCCTGCCCCGTCATCGGCGCCTCGCAAGCAGGCCCGCGGGCCGGATGAACATCATGACGATGAAGAAGGCGAAGGCGAGCACGTAGCCCCATTCGAGGTCGGAGAACAGGCCGCCGAGCGAGATGATCTCGGCGAACACGAAGGCGGCAATGAAGCCGCCGATGAAATTGCCGAGCCCCCCGAGCACGCAGATCAGGAAGGTGATCGGCCCGAAGGACAGGCCGACGAAGGGATGCACGTCATATTGCAGCACCAGCAGGCACGCGGCGAGCCCGGCCAGCGCGCCGCCGAGCGCGGAGGTGATGAGATAGATCCGCTTGGTGTCGACGCCCATCAACGCCATGATCTGCCGGTCCTGCGAGATCGCGCGGATCGCGGTGCCGGTGAAGGTCCGCGTCATGAACAGATAGACCGCGACCATGCCGACCAGCGCGGCCAGAAACGAAAGCAGCCGGGCGTAGCTGAAGTTCATGTCGCCGAAGGCGAGCACGGGCAGGCGGATGCCGAGATTGCGAAAGTCGATGCCGAAGGCGACGGTGGCGAAGCTCTGCAGCACGAACAGCACGCCGCCGGTTGCCAGCAGCTGGTTGATCGGCGGCGCCGTGAGCAGCGGCGCGATCACGAGGTAATGCAGCGCCGCGCCGAGCACCGCGACCAGCAGGATCGTCAGCGGCGCGGCAACGAAGTAGCTGACGCCGTAATACTGCACCATGAAATACATGGCGTACATGCCGATCATCACCAGCTCGGCGTAGCAGATCCAGGTCACGTCGATGACGCCGAAGATCAGGTTGAGCCCGAGCGCGAGCAGCGCCAGCACACCGCCGAGCAGGATGCCATTGATGACAGCCTCCAGCAGATAGATGTCGAATATGTCCAGGAACGCCTGCATGAACCTCACACCCCCAGATATGCTTCCTTGACGGTGTCGCTCGCCAGCATCTCGGCCGAGGTGCCCGACGCGCGGATGCTGCCGGCCTCGATCAGATAGGCGCGGTCGACCACCTTCAGCACCTGCTGCACGTTCTGCTCGACGATCAGCACCGTCAGCCCGCTGGCGCGGATCCGCTTCACCAGCTCGAACACCTGCTGCACCACGACCGGCGCCAGTCCCGCCGAGGGCTCGTCGAGCAGCAGCAGCTTTGGATTGGACATCAGCGCCCGGCCGATCGCGCACATCTGCTGCTCACCGCCGGACATGGTGCCGGCCATCTGGTGACGGCGTTCCTTCAGGCGCGGAAACAGGTCGAACACGACCTCCAGCCGCTCGGCATAGTGATCGCGCGCCTCCTTCATGAAGGCGCCCATCTTGAGATTGTCGTCGACCGTGAGCTGCGGAAACAGCCGCCGGTTCTCCGGCACATGCGCAATGCCGAGGCTGACGATCTTGTGCGGCGGGGTCGCGACGACGTCGACGGTCTCCATCTTGATCGCCCCGCGCGAGGGACGGATCAGGCCGGAGATGACGCGCATCAAGGTGGTCTTGCCGGCGCCGTTCGGGCCGATGACGCCGACGGCCTCGCCCGCCTTCACGTCGAGATTGACGTCGAACAGTGCCTGGAAGGTGCCGTAGCCGGCATTGACGCCGCGGAGCTCCAGCATCACGGCCCTCCCGCGCGGCGGCGCGCTTCAGCTGCCGCGGCCTGCGTGGTCTCGGCATCGGTGCCGAGATAGACCTCGATGACGCGCGGATCGCCCGCAACCGCACTCGGCAGCCCTTCCGAGATCTTCTCGCCGTGATCGAGCACCATGACGCGGTCGACGACGCGCATCAGCACACCCATGATGTGCTCGACCCAGATGATGGTGATGCCGAGCTCGTCGCGGATGTTGCGGAGCATGTCCGCCGCCTGGTCCATCTCGGCCTCGTCGAGGCCGCCGAGGCTTTCGTCGGCAAGCAGCAATTTTGGCGCGGTGGCGAGTGCCTTGGCGAGCTCGAGCTTTTTCAGCCCCGCAGCGCCGAGGCCATCGACGCTGGCATGGCGATCGGTCGGAAGTCCCACCATGGCCAGCGATCGCTCGGCCGCCTCCTCGGCCTTGATGCGGCTGTGCCGGCCCTGGCCGTAGAAGCCCGCGAGCGCGACGTTCTCGAAAATGGTCAGGCGACGGAAGGGGCGCGGGATCTGGAAGGTGCGGCCGATGCCGCGGTTGATGATCCGGTGCGGCGCAAGGCCCGCGATCTCGTGCCCGCCAAACAGGATCGAGCCGGAGGTCGGCGCCAGCGTGCCGGAGAGCATGTTGAAGATCGTGCTCTTGCCCGAGCCGTTGGGGCCGATCAGGCCGAGGATCTCGCCCTGATCGACGCGAAACGACACATTGTTCACGGCGGTGAAGCCGCCAAACCGCTTCACCAGCCCGCTGACTTCCAGCACCGCCCCGCTCTCCTTGTTACAAGTATTGCGCTACTGGTTGCTGTAGGTGGTGCCCTTCGGCAGCGGCAGCACGGCTTCGCGCTGCGCCTGGCTCTTGGGCCACACCACATGGGACTTGTCGTCGATGTACTGGATCACGACCGGGAACGAGCGCTCGTTCTGCCCCGCCATCGGCGTGCCCTCGCCGTAGAACTTGACGCCGAAGCCGAGCATGGTGCCACCCTCGGGGATGTCGGTGTCGAGCGCGGCCTTGCGCAGCGCATCGGGATCGACCCCGCCGTACTTCTTGATCGCACGGGGCAGCACGTCGCTCATGAACACATAGGTGTTGGACGCACCGATGCCGACATGGGCCGAACGGATGGCGACGCCGGGCCTGATCCTGTCGAACTCCTCACCGACCATCTTGATCACGGCCGGGAGCTTTGGATCCATCGTCTTCTGGTTGGCAAGCCAGATCGAAATCGGATCGGTGTTGAAGATGTAGGTGGCGTCCGCGCCCATGCCCTCCTTGAGCTTTTCATAGACGCCGTAGCCCGCGCCATGGCCCATCAGCGCGCCGAACTTCAGCCCCTGCTCACGGGCCTGCCGCAGCAGCAGCGTAATGTCGGGGTTGTAGCCGGTGTGGAAAATGACGTCGGGCTTGGCGCGCTTCAGCTTGGTCACGAGCGCGGAGAGATCGGGCGCGGTCGCCGAATAGCCCTCCTTCATCACGACGTTGAAGCCCGCCTTCTTCGCGCCGGCTTCGTTGCCCTTGGAGACGTCGACGCCATAGGCGCCGTCCTCGTGGATGATGGCGACGCGCAGCTCGCTCGGCTCCTTGCCGAACTTTGCCTTGGCATTCTGCGCGATGAAATCCATCGTCATCATGCCGAACTGGTCGCCGCTCGCCTGCGGGCGGAAGACGTATTTGTAGCCCTTGTCGTTGAACACGGCCGACGAGATGCAGGTCGTCATCCACATGAACTTCTTGAGCTGCTCGACGCGCGCAGCCACCGGCACGCACTGCGCCGAGGAGAAGAAGCCGAGCACCATGTCGACCTTCTCCTGCTCGAGCAGGCGGACGGATTCGTTGATGGCAATGTCGGGCTTGCTTTGCGCATCGGCATAGACCGCCTCGATCTTGTAGCCCTCGACGCCGGTCTTGGCGAAATGGTCGAGGACGATCTTTGCGCCGATATAGCCGAGCTCAGATCCACCACCCGCGAGAGGCCCGGTCAAATCAAAGACGACGCCGATCTTGATCTTCTTCTCCTGAGCCTGGGCGGACACCGCCAAGCCCGTCGCTGCTATCGCGACCAACAGCCCACGTACCAAGCGGGCAGCCATGCGCAGGCGCATCTAAACCTCCCTGGACGATTGTGCATTGCATTCTTTTTGGTTTACTTTTTGCCCATCACATGGGCTGCGCGCAGCGATGTCAAGCCTCGGCATCAGCGCGAGGCGAACTGCTGCTCGACGAAGGCCGTGACAAATCGCGGCATGGACGGCTTGAGATCATCGATCCCGCGCACGAGATGGATGGCCGACAATTCGGGCTCGGCCTCGCGCGCGAGATTGGCTTCGATGCGGGCACGGGCGACGTCGCCCGGCACATCCAGGTTGAGGACCCGTATCATTGCAAGCGACGGACCGGTGAAGACGCAGTGCCAGTCCGGCTCGGCCCGGCAGTCGGCCGCGGACAGGCCGGTCTCCTCGGCGAGCTCGCGGACGACGCTGCCGGGAATGTCGAGCATCCCGTCCCTGACGTCGTCGAGATCGGGCGTGCCGGACGGGAAATAGATGCGGCCGCCATTGGAGGTGTGATGCGCCATCTCGCCCATGATGAACGCGCCATCGGAGGCGCGCAGCGCGCCCATGCCAAAACCGTTGAACACGGCCTTGTCGGGATAGCCCCAGTCGCGCCAGGCGAGGAAGCTGGCGAAATCGGTCTCGAAATAGGTCGCGGAGAGATGGCCGTCCGTGAACACGGCATCGCGCCCAAGCAGGACGCGGCCGTTCCAGATCTTCGGCCGCTCGCGCTGCTGCTGGGCAAAATGCGCCGCGATCTCGTCGCGGCGCTCCTCCGCGAACGGCCAGACGGCCGGCCGCACGGCAAGATCAAGCGTCGTGACGCGATGGATGGTGAGTGACGTCATGACGCCTGATTACAACGCGTTCGCGTCAGTTATTTGGCGCTTCCGGTGGTCTTCTTGGCCTGATCGACGAACTTGTTGGTAAAGGTCTTGCTGACGTCGATCTTGGCGTTGGCGACCTCGGGCGAGCCGACGCTGAACACCGCGAGCACGGCGTCCGCGCCCTTCGGGTCCATCTTGCCGGTCTCGGAGAACATCGGGATCGTGTTCTTCAGCGCGGCGAGATAGAGGTCCTTGTTCTTGCCGACCATCTCCTCCGGCATCTTCGCCATGATTTCCTCGGGCGAATGCGAGTGGATCCAGGCGATCGTCGCGAGCATCGCGTTGGTGAGCGCCTGCGTCTCCTTCTCGTGGCCGTTGATCCAGGCCACGGTCGAATACAGCGCCCCGCCCGGATATTCGCCGCCGAACGTCTCGAGCGTGTCCTTCTGGGTGCGGGTGTCAGAGAGGATGCGCAGATCCTTGTGGCTGCCCTGGAGCACGGTCACGGATGGATCGAGCATCACGGCCGCGTCGAGCTGCCCCTGCTCCATCGCGGCGACCGCCGTCGCGCCGAGGCCGACGCCGATCACGGCGGTGCCCGCGGGATCGAGCCCGTTCTTTTTCAGCAGATATTTCAGGAAGAAGTCGGTGGAGGAGCCGGGCGCGCTGACGCCGACCTTCTTGCCGGAGAGATCCTTGACCGACTTGATGTCATTGGTACGCGAGGGCGCGACCACCAGCACGAGGCCGGGATAGCGGTCATAGACCACGAAGGCTTGAAGCTCCTGCTTCTTGGCGGCGAGGTTGACGCAATGGTCGAAATATCCGGAGACGACGTCGGCGCTGCCCCCGAGCACGGCCTTGAGCGCGTCCGAGCCGCCCTTGAGGTCGACCAGCTCGACATTGAGGCCGGCCTTCTCGTATTCGCCGAGCTGCTTGGCCAGCACCGTCGGCAGATAGCACAGGCAGGCGCCGCCACCGATCGCGACGGTCACCTTGCTTTGGGCCGCGGCAAGACCGGTGGTGAGCGTCAGCGCGAGCAGTGCGCCGGCGAGCCTGGCAATCGTGTTCTTCATTGGTTTCCTCCGTTCGGCTGGCGGCACCATAGAGCAGCGGGACCAGCTTGAGAAGCACCGCTTAAGTGCGACTAGCCATTGGCCTATCGACGAAATAGCATGCGCCCACAACAACAATTCTTGATGGGGAGGATCATCCATGAATCGCCTTGTTGCCGGACTGTCGATCGCCGCCGCCTTTGCCGCCGGATGCGGCGCGAACCAGCTGCTTCGGCCGGCGCTGGCCGCCGAGAACATCACCGCGCAGATCATCCATACCGGCGAGATGGAGGGCGATGCGCTCGGGGCCGCCAACAATGTCGGCTACCGCTCGAAAATGTTCGCCAGCGCCGACGGCGCCACCATCTCGATCCAGGTCGGCAATGTGCCCAAGCACATGCACCCCAACACCAACGAGATCCAGTACATCCTGGACGGAACCGGGACGATCTGGCTCGGCGACAAGGAGGTCACGGTGAAGCCCGGCGATCTCGTGATCATCCCGAAGGGCACGCCGCATGGCGGCACCAAGCCGATCAGCGGCCAGGTCAAGGCGATCGCGATCAAGACGCCGCCACAGGCACCTGACGACACCAAGCTGCTGGATTGAGATCTGACGATCAGGCAACGGGGCTCGCGCCAGTGTGCGGGCCCCTGTCGTGTCTTCCAGGCTAGATCGGGCGCGCCTGCTTCCGGATCTCGTTCGCGATCGGCTTCAGGGTGTCCCCCGGAAGCTGGCCGACGAGCGTATAGCCCATGCCGCCATCCGCCCATGCGAAGCCCGCGACGTCGCCAGACGCATGCGGCATCATCGGCGCATCCCGACTGCCGCTGTTCATCGGGCGTGTCAGCACGACGAGGCGATCGCCAAGATCGTCGTCATACATGAACATCGCGGCCGGCCCATGCGACGTCGCAACCAGGCGCCCACCCATCAGCCGATAGCCGGACATCGAGAGATCAGGCACCTTGACCGGCTGCTTCAGCCGATTGGACACCCATTGCGTCAGCTCGGCACTGTCGGAAGCCCGAATCTCGACCGGCCGCACGCGGTCCGGTGCATAGACGCCATAGGAATAGGCGGCCTCCTGCGCCAACGCGGACAGTCCGCTCGAGCCATCCTGCTGCAGGCTGCGCAAGGTCCATCCGCCGAGCCCGCCGATGCCCAGCAGCAACAGGGCCGCGATTGCTCCCCATGCGCGCAACGGGCGCCGCCTCCGGCGCTCAATGATGTGCGACAGGTTCAGCTCGGACGGCAATGGTTCATCGGCGATCGAGGCCAGCGCACCTCGCAACTGCTCGCGCTGGGTGGCGAACGTCGCGACACGTCCGGCGACCTCAGGATGATCGTCCAGATAGGAAGCAACCTCGACACGCCGCTCGGGCTCGAGCGCCTCGTCGACATAGGCGTGGAGATCATCTTCCGTGATCGGCCGTAGGCTCATTTCATGCTCCGCAAGGTCACGACATTCCCCGGCGCAGCCGCCTCCATCTCCTGCTGCAGCCTTTCCCGCGCGCGTGACAGACGCGACATCACCGTACCGACCGGGACATCCAGCATTTTCGCCGCCTCGGCGTAGGAAAAATCCTCGACTGCAACAAGCAATAGCACGGCGCGCTGCTCTTCCGGCAGCCTTGCGAGCTTGTTCAGGACGTCCTGATAGGCCAGCCTGTGCTCCTGTGCGGCCGCACTGACGAGCTCGCGTTCGCCTGCGTCATCAATCGGCATATGCCTTCCCCGCGTTGCAGCCTGACGAAATTGACTGACCGCCAGATTGTGGAGAATCGTGAACAGCCAGGCGCGCACGCTGCCGTCGCGCCGCTGATGCCAGCGGCTGACGGCACGCTCCAGGCAATCCTGGACCAGATCGTCAGCCGCCGCGCGATCGCGCACCAGCGCACGCGCATAGCGACGAAGCGCGGGGATCAGCGGCTCGACCTGAACCAGCATGTCCTTCATGACGCGCTCCGTCACATCTTCATTGCTGCCCTGACCTCGGTCATTGCGCCTCGATCTGGACGGCCTCGCCGGGCGCGGCCGCATCGCCGGCCGCAATCACCAGATAACGCTTTGCGGCTACGGCGGACTGGTCGACGATCTGTCGGATCGGGCCGGCCGCGTTGACGATAGCAGATCCGGCTGGATTGGTCATGAACGCCGCCAGCGGCTGCAGCGGGCCGCTGCCGTCGCCATGCTCCGCCAGGGCAAGCACATATTTCTGCTTGGGCTGAAGTCCCGTGACCGATGCCTGCAGGATCTGAATCAGACCCTGATCGAACAGCGACACGCTGGTCGGGGCCTTGCCGTCCTTTGCGCCAACCTTCGATGCGAGCGACAGATGGGCCACTTGGCCGGCAACGCCTAGCGCCTGAAGGTTCTGGCGGTCATCGGGATTGGGCGCAGCATTTGGAACATAGGCGATTGCCTGCGGCGCCTGGCCGATCGGAACGTTCCCGACCACCGTGTTGGTCGCCGTGTCGATGGCCGCAAGCGCATCGGCATTCTCCAGCCCCACATAGATGCGGGTGCCGTCGCCAGACGGCCACACACCGTGCGGCAGGCTGCCGACCGGGATCGTTGCGACGAGCGAGAAGTCGTCGGTGCGGAACACCTTGATTTCGTTCAGTCCACCGATGGTGACATAGGCGAACGTGCCCTTGGCGGTATGCGCGAAGTTGACGTGATTGGTGATCGGGCCGGTGTCGATCGTCTTGATTGCGTTAAACGGCGGCTTCGCGTTGAACACCTGGGTGCGGCCGACATCCTTCAGCGTGAACCAGACCTGGCTTCCATCCGGCGTCGCCGCGATGTTCGGGCAGAACGGGCTTTCCTGCTTCACCTTGGCGATGATCTTGTGCTCGGCCACCGCGACGACATCGGTCTCGGGATTGAACGACGAACAGATGTAACCGTATTTGCCGTCGGGTGAGAAAATCTGCATGCCCGGCCCGTTCGGGGTCGTGATGCGGGTCTTCTCCTTAAAGCTGACGGGGTCGATGACGGAGATGTAGTTCTCGCCGCGAACGGTGACCCAGACCTCCCTGCCGTCAGGCGTGAAGAACGCCTCGTGCGGCGATCGTCCGACATAAGTGGTGTGCTTGACCGCGTTGGTCGCGGTGTCGATGAACGTCACCGAATTCGAGCCGATCGACACCACGGCGAGCGTCTTGTGGTCGGGCGAGAAGCCCATGCCGTGCACGAGCACCTGCCCCTTGTACAGCGGACTAAAATTGCCGGGCTGCGGATCGCCCAGCCGGATCACGCCAAGCAGCTTGTTGTCGACGGGGTCGGTGACCGAAACCGTATTCGAGAACTGTTCGGCGGCGTAGACGCGGTCGTGGTGGCTGACCTGAATATCGGGCGCGGACAGCGCACCCGGCGCCTGCCCTGCCCATGCGGCAGAGCCGGTGGCGAGCATGGTGGCTGCCAGGAAAAGGCTCTTCATCGTCATGCTTCGTAACGTGGTCATCTGCGGCTCCTACTTCTTCATTCCATTGGACATGTCCATCTGCATGCCCGGATGATGATGGCCGGTTGCGACGGGAACGGATGGCGACTGGGTCGGAGCAGGCGTGGTGTCCGCGGCCGGCTCGCCGATGGCGAGCTTCATGGCCGCGATCTCCTGCATCTGGTCGACGATGATTTCCTGGGCGATGCGCCGCAGCTGCTCGTTCTTGCCGTAGCGCAATTCGATCACCGCCATGTCGATCGCGCCCTGATGATGCGGGTTCATCATCGCAACGAAGTCACGATCGACATCACCGGTCGGCTTGACCGCCATATCGTTCATCATCTTCGTCATCGCGGCTTCGTTTTCTTCCAGGAACGCACGCTCCTCCGCATTCACCGCAGCCGGCGCGGCGGCCGGATGGGATTCATGCGCGAACGCGAGCGGAGGCACCGCGAATGCGATCAGGAGGCGCGCGGCAAGGAAAGCCGTGCCGAGGCCGGGCCGGGGCCATCGACATCTGCCTGCAAGCGTTGCCAAGGCGCTGCGAAACTGTGAGGAGGGCATCGAAAACTCCCATGCGGGTGGTTGCATGGGGGTTTGACGCGCGGGCGCGCGTTCTATTCCGGCCGGCCAATCACATAAATGTCAGCGCACAAACGAGGCGGATCAGCCGCGCCCTTCCGAGGCGGTCGGCCGCCACACCAGCAGGCGGCGCTCGACCAGCGTGACGCCGAAATCGATCAGGATCACGAAGGCCGACAGAACGAACATACCGGCGAACACGCCCGCGACGTCGAACACGCCCTCGGCCTGCTGGATGAGATAGCCGAGCCCCGCCGCCGAGCCCAGATATTCGCCGACGACCGCGCCGACCACGGCGAAGCCGACCGAGGTGTGCAGCGAGGAGAACATCCAGGACAGCGCCGATGGCCAATAGACGTGCTGCATCAATTGCCGCTCGCTCATGCCGAGCATGCGGCCGTTGTCGAGCACAGTGCGGCTGACTTCTTTCACGCCTTGATAGACGTTGAAGAACACGATGAAGAACACCAGCGTGACGCCGAGCGCGACCTTGGACCAGATGCCGAGGCCGAGCCACAGCGCGAAGATCGGCGCCAGCACGACGCGTGGCAGCGCGTTGACCATCTTCACGTAGGGATCGAACACCGCGGCAACGAGCGGCTGGCGCGCGAACCAGAAGCCGATCAGCACGCCACCGAGCGAGCCGATCACGAAGGCGAGGATCGATTCCGCCAGCGTGATGCCGAGATGCTTCCAGATCACGCCGGACGAGAACCATTTGACGATCTGGGCGAAGACGTCGACCGGATTGGAGAAGAAGAACGGCGGCAGCAGGATTTTTCCGAATACCGGCACGCTCGAAAAGACTTGCCACATCGCGAGGCAGACGACGGCGACCAGGACTTGCAGCGCAAACAGCGTAACGCGCGACATCAGACCGCCTCCGCCGGCTGGGTGGATTGCGCGTAGCCCTTCATCACCTCGTCCTTGAGCACGCTCCAGATCTCGCGGTGGAGTGCGTGAAATTCCTTGTCGAGCCGCACTTCGAAAATGTCGCGCGGACGGGGCAGCGTGACGCGCCAGTCGCCGATGATGCGCGAGGACGGTCCCGCCGACATGATCACGACGCGGTCGGCGAGCGCGATCGCCTCTTCGAGATCATGGGTGACGAACAGCACGGCCTTGCGGTCGGCGTTCCAGAGGTCGAGCAGCAGATTGCCCATCACCTGGCGCGTCTGCGCATCGAGCGGCCCGAACGGCTCATCCATCAAGAGAATCTTCGGATCGCGGATCAGCACCTGTGCCAGCGCCACGCGCTTGCGCTGGCCGCCGGAGAGCATGTGCGGATAGCGGGCGGCGAAGGCGCCGAGGCCGACCGACGTCAGCCATTTCTGCGCCTGCGGCAACGCCTCGGCGCGCGGCGTACCCTTGATCTCGAGCCCGATGGCGACATTGTCGAGCGCCGTCTTCCAGGGGAACAGCGCATCGGCCTGGAACAGATAGCCGGCATCCCGGTTCAACCCCGCGAGCGGCCGGTCGAATATCTTGACGCTGCCGGCGGCCGGCTTGAGCAGGCCTGCGGCGACGTTGAGCAGCGTCGATTTCCCGCACCCCGTGGGGCCGACGATGGCGACGAACTCGCCCTGCGCGACCGAAAGATGGGCCTTCTCCACCGCCGTATAGACCCGCCCGTCCCCGAGCCGGAACGCAACCTTGGCATCTTCCAGCGCCACTGCCGTGGGCGTTGTCATGTGTTCCCTCCGAACCTCGCCCGATGCCTTAGCCGCTCGCGCGGCCAAGTTCAATCAACCGGCCAAGCGTGCTACGCATGGGCCTTGTCATCCCCTCCCTCCATGGGCGGGGCAGCGAAGCGAGCCCCCGCCCGATGCCGTCCAGGCCGATGATTGGCTATGCCCACGTCACCAAAAGCTTCGGCTCGCTTAGGGCCGTCGACGACGTGTCGCTCGACGTCGCCGAGGGCGAGTTCGTGGCCATCGTCGGCGGCTCGGGCTCAGGCAAGACGACGCTGCTGCGACTCGCCAACCGGCTGATCGAGGCGGATCGCGGCACCATCACGGTGGAAGGCAAGGATGTGCAGAACATCGATTCGGTCGCACTACGGCGGCGGATCGGCTACGTCTTCCAGAGCGGCGGACTGTTCCCGCATCTGAGCGTCGCCGACAATATCGGGATCACGCCAAAACTGCTGGGCACGCCCGCAGCCGAGATCGCCGCGCGCGTCGACGAGCTGATCGAGCTGGTGCAGCTCGACCGGGCCGCGCATCGCGACCGGCTGCCCGAGGCACTCTCCGGCGGCCAGCGCCAGCGTGTCGGCGTGGCGCGGGCGCTTGCGGCAAAGCCCCGCATCGTCCTGATGGACGAGCCGTTCGGCGCGCTCGATCCCCTCACCCGCGATGCACTGGGCGACGAATATCGGTCGCTGCATCGGAGCCTCGGCCTGACCACCGTGATGATCACGCACGACATGACGGAGGCGATTTTGCTCGCCGACCGCATCGCGGTGATGCGCGGCGGCAAGCTGCTGGCGCGGGGCACGCCCGCAGAGCTCTCGAAGAGCAGCGATGCCTATGTGCTGGAGCTGCTGCGCACGCCACGGCGCCAGGTCGAGCGGCTGAACACGCTGCTGCCTCAGAGCGGTGCGGCATGAGCTTCCTGAGTGATCCGCGCTGGGGCGAGGCGCTGGCGCATCTGCCCGACTATCTCGGCAATCATGTGCGGGTGAGCCTCGCCGCGCTCGCGCTTGGCCTCGCGATCAGCCTGCCGCTCGCGATCCTGACGCGCAACCGGCCGGCGCCGCGCGCCGTCCTGCTCGCGCTTGCCAGCATCGTCCAGACCGTGCCCGGGCTGGCGCTGCTCGCGCTGTTCTATCCGCTGCTGCTCGCCGCCGCCTCGGTCACGCTCGCCTGGTTCGGCGTCTCGTTCTCCGCGTTCGGCTTCCTGCCGGCGATGCTGGCGCTCGCGCTCTATTCGATGCTGCCGGTGCTGCGCAACGGCATCACCGGCCTCAACGGCATCGATCCCGCGCTGATCGAGGCGGCGAAGGGGGTCGGCATGACGCCGCGTCAGTCGCTGACGATGGTCGAGCTGCCGCTGGCGCTCCCGGTGATGATGGCGGGGATCCGCACCGCCGCGGTCTGGGTGATCGGCACCGCGACACTGTCGACCCCGATCGGCCAGACCAGCCTCGGCAATTACATCTTTGCGGGATTGCAGACCCAGAACTGGGTGTTCGTGCTGTTCGGCTGCCTTGCCTCGGCCCTGCTCGCGCTCGCCGTCGATCAGCTGCTGGGCCTGATCGAGAGCGGCCTGCGCCGGCGCAGCCGTCTGCGCACCGCGCTCGGCGGCATCGGGATCGCGGCGCTGGTCGCCGCCACGCTGGTGCCGACGATGAGCCGCTCGTCGCAGAGCTATGTCGTCGGCGCCAAGACCTTTGCCGAGCAATATGTGCTGTCATCCCTGCTCAGGGATCGCCTCCAGGCGGCAGGTCTTGCCGCCACCGCGCGATCGGGCCTCGGCTCCAGCGTGATCTTCGAGGCGCTGAAGGCGGGCGACATCGATCTCTACGTCGACTATTCCGGTACGCTCTGGGCCAACCAGTTGCACCGGACCGACATCAAGCCGCGTGCCGAGTTGCTCGCCGATTTGAAGACCGCGCTTGCCAGGGACAACATCACCCTGCTCGGCGAGCTCGGGTTCGAGAACGCCTATGCGCTGGTGATCCCGAAGAAGCGCGCCGAGGCGCTCGGCATCCGCAGCATCGCCGATCTCGCCGCGCATGCGCCGACACTGTCGATTGCCGGCGATTACGAGTTCTTTTCACGCCCGGAATGGGCGGCACTGCAAAAGGCCTATGGCCTTCAGTTCCGCGCCCAGCGCCAGATGCAGCCGGACTTCATGTATGCCGCGGTCGCCAGCGGCGAGGTCGACGTCATCGCCGGCTACACCAGCGACGGCCTGATCGCGAAATACGACCTCACGGCGCTCGACGACCCCAAACACGCAATTCCGCCCTATGACGCCATCCTGCTGCTGGCACCGAAGCGCGCTGGTGACGAAAAATTGCAGGCGGCGCTGAAGCCGCTGCTCGGCAAGATCGACATCGCCACGATGCGCGAGGCCAACCTCCGCGCCAGCGGCAATGACGCGAATTCGTCACCCGAGGTGGTGGCGAAGTGGCTGTGGGAGAAGGTGGGCCGGCGCTAGGCTTGCCTCCCAGCGCCGCCGCCCCTTTTTGCTAGGCCTTCTCGGTCGCCTCTCCGGCATCGACCCAGTCCTTGAAGCCGCCGACGTTGTAGACATGGCCATAGCCCATGTCCTGAAGCAGCTTGCCGGCGAGCGCGGAGCGGCCGCCGGAGGCGCAATAGAGGATCACTGTCTTGTCCCTGGCGAGGGCCTTGTCGTGATAGGGCGAGTCCGGGTCGGCCCGAAACTCCAGCATGCCGCGGGAGATGTTCAGTGCACCCGGGATCTTGCCGCTCTTCTCGATTTCCGGTGCATCGCGCACGTCGAGCACGAGCGCACCCTTCCCGATCATCTCCTTGGCCTGGGCCGGCGTGATCTTCGGCACGGCCGCGTTGGCGGCCTCCAGCATCTGTTTCACTGAAATTGGCAATGACGTCTCCTTAAGGTTCGCGGTTGGTCGAGCGCCCCATTACCCGGCATTATCCTTCATCGCGTCCCTCGTTCGGACGAGGACGCCGGGCCTAAATATCGACGGATGCGGTGGCGAATGAATGGCCGCGATGGAAACTACAGCCCGCGGATCATCCCGGCATTGATCAGCAACCGGTTCAGCCGCCGCGCCTCGGCGCCGTCCTTGCAGCCGTAGAAGATGCCCTTGCAGCGGAGCATGATCTGCTTCTGCTCGGCGAAGGACGGGTCGAGCGGGATACCGGCGGCCTCCTGGATCACCAGCGGCAGATACGGGCCGTCGACCGTGTCCATCACGGCCTCGCTTTTCACCGGCTCGAAATTGACGGCGTCGATTGCGTAATAGGTCGCGTAGAGGCGCGGGTCGTAGGCGTCGAGCTTCTTGCCGATCGCGCCCTCGTCGAGCCCCGGCTCGAGCAGGTTCGGCGCGAATTCCGGCTGATGATCGCCATAGCGGACGATCAGGAAGGGCTCGCCGGGGAAACTCTTCTTCAGGCCCGCAAGGAACGCCTTGTACTGCTCGGCGCTCATCGCCTGGCGACGCAGATATTCGTCGATCGACGCCGCATTGCCCGGCGCGCGCCAGGTCGGCATCAAATCGGGGCGGAAGCGCGTCTCCCAGGGGAAATGATTGGCGCCGAGATAGATGAAGGTGAACAGCGGCTTGTTCGGCGGCTGCTGGCCCATCAGCTGCAGCGCCTTGTCGTAGAAGAAAGAGTCCGGCTCGACATCCTTGGCGCCGAGATCCTTGGAATCGAGGAAGCGTTCGACGCCGGTCGTGATCTGGAAGCTGCGCGCGCCCATGAAGCCACCATAGGCGGGATAGAGCGACATCGTATCGTAGCCGCAGCGGCGCAGCGCCAGCGGCAGGCCGCGCTCGACGCGGTTCGAGGCGATGCGCGTCACGAAATAGGCGAAGCGGCCGAACGAGCGCGACGAAAGCCCGGCGAGCACGTTGTATTCGGTGAACCAGCTCGGCCCGCCATTGCTCTCGGCGAGGAAGGTGCGCTGCTTGCCGTCCCAGGACTTGAAGTGATTGCCATAGCCCTGGGGCAACTTGATGCCCTGCGCGGCGCGGATGTCGAAACTCGATTCATCATGGATCATGATGATGTTCGGCCGGCGGCCGGCGGGATGACAGGCATCGACCAACGGCATGTTGAGCCGCTCGTCGGTCGAAGCGGCCGATTCCATGAAGCCGTATTGCGCGAAGTCGGAGACCGCGGTGACGCCGGAGCGGAAGAATTTCGAGAGATAGCCGTCGTCGTAATAGCCGCGCCAGGCCTCATCGGGATGATACAGCGAATAGCCGACGAGCGCAGCAAGACAGGCCAGCTTGCAGGCCAGCGCCGGCAGGCGGCGGATGCGGAACGGATCGAGCCACCACAGCGCATACATCAGCGGCAGCGTGACGAGGCCGGCCAGAATCACCGACCAGCGCAGATTCGGGAAGATCGTGAACAGGAATGCGACGGTGTCGCGGTCGATCATCATCAGGTCGATGAAGTTGACCGTCATCTGCACGACGTCGTGCTTGAGCCGCGACAGCAGCACCAGCACCACGACCATGGTCAGCGACAGCGCACCCGACAGCGCGGGCCGCCGCAGCAGCGTAATCCAGAAGAAGTTGAGAATGCCCCAGGCCAGCGCGAACGACAGGCGCGAGCCGAAATCGGTCTCGGTCTCGTACATCAGCGCGAGCGCTGCCAGGTGCGGCGCGGCGACCGCGAGCAGCCGCCAGATTCCGAGCGCGGCGACGCTCGCCAGCACGGCGGTCGTGGCAGAGGGACCTGGATTGGGCGCGGACGCCATCGACGACACGCAACAGCTGGTCCGGCGCAATGAAACCTAGCCGTCTGGCCGGCCTGGCGGCGGCTAGGGCGTCCGGCGCAGCCGGATGCCTGCACCATGTCACAAAACTGTAACGGAACGGTCAAGGACAGGCAACGCGCGGCGCGACGCGACTTTGGCTTAATCCTGGTGGGCGGCGACGTGCCGCATGCGCCAGTCTCTCCCCTCACCCTGAGGAGCCTGCGAAGCAGGCGTCTCGAAGGGCGAGGCCCGGATCAGCAGGCGGGCCTGCACGGTTTCGCGGCGATGCGAAGCATCGTCCGCAGGCGGCGCTACGCGCTCCTCACCATGAGGGTCAGGCGGACTTCGCGATCCCCGCGATGAACAAGTCGATCACCCCCTCCGCCATCCGCTCGATCTCGCCCTCGTCGACACCCCAGCGCGGAAAGTGGCCGTCGAGATTCATCCGGGCAAAGCCATAGACCAGGGCGCGTCCGGCGATCTGGATGCGCTTGAGGTCGGCCGAACGCAGCAGGCCCTGCGCAGCCGCGTCAGCCAGCATCTGCTCGGTCAGGGCGATCAGTTCGGCATTGTCCCGGGTCAGCTCAGGGGAGCTGCCATGGGCAAAATAACGCCCCGTGGAGATGATCTCAAAATGCGCAGGGTTTCGCATCGCCCAGCGCAAATAGGCGAGGCCGAAGGCGCGGAAGCGGCCCAGCGGATCGGTGGCCGGTGCCTGGCCAAGCGCCACCTCGATCTCGGAGCGAAAACGCCGCTGCGCCTCCTCGGCCGCAGCCGCCATCAGGGCATCGCGGTTCGGGAAGTGCCGGAACGGCGCCCCCGGCGATACCGCGGCCCGGCGCGCGGCCTCGCGCACGGAGACCTCGGCGCCCTCGGACGCCAGCTGCAGCGCAGCATCGATCAGCACCCGGCGGAGGTCGCCGTGATGGTACGGCCGGGCTTCAGGTGTTTGGCGGCTGGCGCGCGGCTTGGACGGCTGTCGGGCAGGCATGGCGTTGTCCTAGCATCACCCGAACGTGAATGTAAGCAGCGATTACATCATTGACGATCTCGCCACCATCAAATGTAATCGATGATTACATAAGGGAGGAGATCGCCGTGTCGCAACGTCAAGGCTGGTTCGAAGGCTGGCGGCTGCTGGCCGCGCTCACCCTGAGCCTGATCGCGCTCAGCCTGTGGATTGCCTCGATGCGGCAATTCGAGGTCGAGGGCGTGCGGATGGTGATCCGCTTCACGGCCCGAAGCTCGCTGCTGCTGTTCTGCCTCGCCTTCAGTTCCGCGGCGCTGGCGCGGCTGCGGCCCAATGCCTGGACGCGCTGGCAACGTCGCAACCGCCGCTATCTCGGCTTGAGCTTTGCCGCCTCCCACGCCATCCACGCGGTCGCGATCATCGCCTTCGCCAACATGGATCCGGCCGGCTTCGCGGAGGCCACCTCGCCCACCTCCTACATCTTCGGCGGCATCGGCTATGCCGTCATCATCGCCATGAGCGCGACCTCGTTCGACCGCACCGCCGCGCTGATCGGGCCGCGTGCCTGGCGCGTGCTGCACCTCGCCGGCGGCTATTACCTCTGGCTCCAGTTCATGGTGTCGTTCGGCAAGCGCGTGCCGGCGATGCCGCTCTATGCCGCCTTCCTCATTCCGCTGCTCGCCGTGATGGCACTGCGGCTGATCGCGATGGCCGCCCATCCGCGCGGGCGAACCATCGCGGCAGGCTGAACGCCAATCAGGCCTGCGGCAGGAATCCGAGCCGCTTGGCGATGATGCGATCGACCGTCCGTTTCGGCAGCAATGCACCGATCAGATGGCGCAGCGGGTCGGGTGTGATCTGGTACCGCACCTTGGGGCTTGCCGCGGTCAGCGCCTCGAACACGACCTCGGCAATGCGCTCGGCCGGCAGGCCCTTGGCGCCGAGGTCCATCATGAACGCCATGACCTTGTTCAGCGCCGGCAGATAGGGCGAGTGCTGGTAGACGGAGAGATCGATCTGCTCGGCCTTGCTCCAGATCGGCGTTTTCACCGCGCCGGGCGCGACGATGATGACGTCGATATCGAACAGCATCAGCTCGCGGCGCAGGCTCTCCGACAATCCCTCGATGGCGTGCTTGGAGGTGCAGTAAGGCGCCGACAGCGGGTTGCCGTTCTTGCCCGCAACCGAGCTGATCATCACGATCCGCCCTTTCGGCCCCTTCAGCGACGGGTCCGCGCCGAGCAGCGGCCCGAAGGCCTGCGTCGCGATGATGGGGCCGATGACGTTGATGTCCATCTGGCGGCGAAAGTCGTCTGCCGACAATTCGAGCACAGGGCCGGCCACGGCGATACCGGCGTTGTTGACGAGGCCGGCCAGCGTCTCGCCACCCAGCGCCTCGCGGACCTGGCGGGCCGCAGCCAGCACGGCGGCCTCGTCGGTGACGTCGAACAGCAGCGGCGTGAAGTTCGCGCCGAACTCACCCTTGAGCCGGTCGGCATCGGACTGCTTGCGGACGCTGCCGAAGACGCGGTAGCCGCGCCCGATCAGAAACTTGGCAATGGCCCAGCCGATGCCGGTGGACGCGCCGGTGACGACGACGGATCGCATGGTCGTTTCCCCCTGTTGAATTCCCGCGATCATGGGGGAGGAAGGCCTTGGTGCGCAATGCCGCCCAGCGCTCAAGCTGAGGTTGCAGGTGTCGATTCTTAAGATGAAGCGACAAGTGAACGTCACGACACGAGATGGATTGCGCCCTGAAAATGCAGATGAAGAGCCGAATCCTTGACTCTGAAGACGCTGGGCTTTTGGCGATCGGCCGCTTCTGAAAAAGCTCTGAAAAACGACGCGAGCTCAAGAATGTGGTTTAAGCGTCAGTTCTTCGTGCTCAGAGGGCACATCAGCTCGCGAAGAATTTGAATGAAGCAGCAATGCTTCGCGCGAGATGAAAGGAGCGAGACCGCTGTTTGCGATCTCGCTCGAATATAGTCGCGAAGGTTTAAGATTTGGTTTGGCGACCGAAGCTTGTGTTTCACCTGTCATTCCGGGGCGCGCCTTAGCGCGAGCCCGGAATCCAGAGGTCGTCGGTCGAGATTCCGGGTTGCGCTTCGCGCCCCCCGGAATGACGGCGCAGCCGTCAGTTCTTCGACTTGTCGACCAGCGCGCCCTTCTTGATCCAGGGCATCATGTCGCGCAGCTTGGCGCCGACCTCCTCGATCGGGTGCGCAGCGAGCTTGGCACGGGTCGCCTTGAACGAGGTCTGGTTGACCTTGTTCTCGAGCATCCAGTCACGGGCGAACTTGCCGCCCTGGATGTCGGCGAGAACGCGCTTCATCTCGGCCTTGGTCTCGGCGGTGACGATGCGGGGACCCGTGACGTACTCGCCGTACTCGGCGGTGTTGGAGATCGAGTAGTTCATGTTGGCGATGCCGCCTTCATAGATCAGGTCGACGATCAGCTTCACTTCGTGCAGGCACTCGAAATAGGCCATCTCCGGCGCGTAGCCGGCTTCGACCAGGGTCTCGTAGCCGCCCTTGATCAGCTCGACCAGGCCGCCGCAAAGCACGACCTGCTCGCCGAACAGGTCGGTCTCGCACTCTTCCTTGAAGGTGGTCTCGATGATGCCGGCGCGGCCACCGCCGACAGCGGAGGCGTAGGACAGGCCGAGGTCATGGGCGTTGCCCGAGACGTCCTTGGCGATCGCGATCAGGCAGGGCACGCCGCCGCCGCGCTGATACTCGGAGCGCACGGTGTGGCCGGGGCCCTTCGGCGCGATCATGAGCACGTCGAGGTCGGCGCGCGGATCGAGCAGGTTGAAGTGGACGTTGAGGCCGTGCGCGAACACGAGGGCGGCGCCCTTCTTCATGTTGTCGTGCAGGTGCTCGCGATAGATGTCGCCCTGGAGCTCGTCCGGGGTCAGCATCATGACGAGGTCGGCCCATTTGGCGGCTTCGGCGACTTCCATCACCTTGAAGCCGGCGGCTTCCGCCTTCTTGACCGAGCCCGAGTCCTTGCGGAGCGCAATCGCCACTTCCTTGACGCCGGAGTCCTTCAGGTTGAGCGCATGGGCGTGGCCCTGGCTGCCATAGCCGACGATGGCGACCTTCTTGCCCTTGATCAGGTTCAGGTCGGCGTCGCGATCGTAATAAACACGCATAGTCGTTTCCTCGTTCAGGGCCAGAATCGGCCGATAGTCAGTGTCCGAAGGGTGAAATTTGCGGATTTCGGGGGCTGTCTAGGACATTTTCAGCCCGTAGGGAAACCCGTTTCTGCATGGAAATCCGCGACATCATGCATCCATGAAAACGGGGTAGAGGGAGGCAAGCAGTAGGAGCGCCATCAGGATATTGAAGGCGCGGACCAGCCGCTCCGAGGTCAGCACCGGCCGTAGTGCAGTGCCGAACAGAGCCCAGACCACGGTCGAGACGGTGCCGACCAGCAGGCTGATCAGGGTCTGAATCGCGATGTTCAGGGGGAACTGGGCGATCGCCGCATAGGCGGTGATGGTGCCGATCACGATCACCCAGCCCTTGGCGTTGATCCACTGGAACATGGCTGCGCCCCAGAAGGTCATCGGGCCGCGTCCGCCCTCCCCGCCCGGCGTGGTCGGGCCGGACATGGCGATCACGACGGCGAGATAGATCAGGTAGGCGGCGCCGGCATATTTCAGGATCGTCTGCAGGATCGGATAGGCCAGAAATACCGTGCCGAGCCCGAGGCCGACGGTGGCGACCATGAAGGCAAAGCCGAGCACGATGCCGACGATGTGCGGAATGGTGCGGCGGAAGCCGTAGGTGAGGCCCGAGGACAACAGCATGATGTTGTTCGGCCCGGGCGTGAAATACATCACCACCATGAAGGCGAGGAAGGCATAGAACAGCGAATAGGCCATCATCACCTCACGCGGTCTTCGGCAGGATCTGCGGGCGCTTCGCCAGCACCATCACGGCGATGCCGCCGATCACGGTCAGCATCCCGGCGAGGCGCAGCGGCCCGAACCGCTCGCCGAACACGATGCTGGAGGCCGCCGACCCGACGAACGGCACCAGCAGCGCGAACGGCACCACCTGCGCTGCGGGATAGTCACGCAGCAAACGGCCCCACAGCCAATAGGCGATGCTGGTGGAGATCGCACCGATCGCCAGCAGGCAGACGAGGCCGGTCAGCGACATGTGGATCAGCGACTGGAAGGTCGGCACCGGCCCGTTGACGACCAGCGCCAGCGCGAACAGCGGCACGGCGGTGGCAAGGCAGAGCCAGGCGAACAGGTCGAACATTGGCACGCCGCGCGCGCCGCGCAGCAGGAGATTGCCGACCGCGAAACTGACCGGCGCGATCATCAGCACCGCGAAGGCGCCGACGCTGAAATCATAGCCGACGGTGCCGCAGATCATCAGCAAGCCTACCGCGGCGATGACGACGCCCAGCGTCTGCACCGGCGTCGGCCGCTCGCCGAATGCGAGCGCGGCAAAGCCGATGGTGAACAGCGCCTGGCTCTGCACGACGACCGAGGTCAGGCCGACCGGCACGCCATGGGCGATGCCGTAGGCCTGGCTCAGGAATTGCCCGAGAAACAGCGTGAAGCTGATCGCGATCAGCAGCGACCAGGCAATCTTGGGCCTGCGGATGAACAGGCACGGCACCGCGGCGATGGAAAAGCGCATCGCGGTCATCAGCTCCGGCGAAAACTCGTCGAGCGCGATCCGGCTTGCCACGAAGGCAAGCCCCCAGATGATCGCCACCAGGAGGGCGATGAGGATGTCGGCCGGCTTCATTGTTGTTTCCGGTTCTGCTTTGTCGTGCAGCCCTGCTTGTTGTTCTGGTCTAGCCTTGCTCGCCGGCTTTCGGTTTGCGCAGCAGGTAAGTGCCGTGCATCGGTGCGTGATAATCGGCCGAGACCATGATGAAGCCGACGTCGGTCAGCATCCGCTCCATCACCCAGCCGAAGGTGGAATATTCGTCACGCATATGCGTGACGACGCTTTCGCGCGAAAAATCGTGGTTCTTGATCTGGTAGTCGGCCCATTGCTCGACGTCGCGCTCGACCGCGTCAGGCATGGACGCATAGACGATGTCGCGCAGGTAGAACGTCGCGCCCGGCTTCAGCGCGCGAAAGATCCGCGACATCGCCACGACCTTCCAAAAATCCGGCAGATGATGCAGCGTGAACTCGCTGACGATCAAATCATACGACTCGGGCCGGTAGGCGAAGCTGAGCAGGCCGGCGGATTGCGTGCGCACCGGCGCCTTGCGGTCGCGGGCATAGATCTCCGCAAGCGCCAGCATCGCCGGCGAGATGTCGATCGCATCGACCTCGGCGCCCATCAGCGCGGCTTCGGTCGCCAGCACGCCGTTGCCGCAGCCGATATCGGCGATGCGCCAGCCGCGCTGTACTCCGAGCATTTTCAGCGCGGCGCGCGCCCGCAGGTCGGCATCGTCGTGGCTGTCGTAGATCGACGCCACCGCGGGCTCGATGCCCATCCGGTTCCGCTCGTTATAGTACCAGTCGCGCGCCAGCATGGTTCACATCCCTTCGGGACCGCGGCCGATCGCGGCAACGCCGGTACGCGACACCTCGACAAGGCCGAGCGGGCGCATCAGGTCGATAAACTGGTTGATCTTGTCCGTATTGCCTGTGATCTCGAACACAAAGCTCTCGGTCGTGGCGTCGATCACGCGGGCGCGGAACGCATCTGCGAGCCTGAGCGCCTCGACGCGATGCTCGCCCTGCCCGCGCACCTTCACCATCGCGAGCTCACGCTCGATCGAGCGCTTGGTCTGGGTCATGTCGACGACCTGATAGACCGGGATCATGCGATCAAGCTGATGCTTGATCTGCTGGATCACCATCGGCGTGCCCGTGGTGACGATGGTGATGCGCGACAGGTGCTTCTGCGCCTCGGTCTCCGACACCGTGAGGCTCTCGATGTTGTAGCCGCGGCCCGAGAACAGGCCGATGACGCGCGCGAGCACGCCCGGCTCGTTCTGCACGAGCACCGCGAGCGTGTGCGTCTCGTTGGGATCGTGGCGCTCTTCGATGAAGTAGGCGGATGCGGGCTGGTTCATTGTCGTCCCCTCTTGTCTTTCCGTCACGCCATCGCTGGCGCGTCCGTCCCGACCCAACGGCGGAACAGATCGAAATCGATATTGCCGCCGGACAGCACGAGACCGACGCGCTTGCCCTTCAGCTTGCTTTTTTCCTGCAGTGCCGCGGCGAGCGCGGCCGCACCGGCGCCTTCGGCGAGATTATGCGTATCGGTCCAGTATGCGCGGATCGCGGCGGCGACCTCGTCGTCGGTAACCTGCACGATGCGGGATGCACCCTTGCGGATCAGGGCGAGCGCATCCTCGTCGGGGATGCGCGTCGCCATGCCGTCCGCGCGCGTGTTGGCCGTCTCGGTCGTCACGATCTTGCCGGCCGCAAACGAGAGCGCGTAGGACGGCGCTTCCGTCGACTGCACGCCGACGATCTCGGTCTTCAGGCCCAGCAGGTCGCGCGCCATGATGCAGCCGCAGATGCCGGAGCCCTGCCCGATCGGCACGTAGAGAATGTCGAGATCGGACGCAGCCTTGAACAGCTCAAGTGCGTAGGTCGCGACACCCAGCACGAGGTCGGGATGAAACGACGGCACCATGTGGAGGCCGGCAAACTGCGCGCGCCGCTCGGCTTCCTCGCGCGCGGCCTGAAAGTCTTCGCCGTGCTCGACGAGCTCGGCGCCAAAGGCCTTCATCGCGCGGTTCTTCTCGACCGAATTGCCCCGCGGCACGTAGATCACCGCGGGCACGCCGTGGCGGCTGGCGGCAAAGGCCAGGCTCTGGCCGTGATTGCCGCGCGTCGCCGAGATGATGCCCGGCGTGCTGGGCCGCTCGCGCTTCAGACGGTCGAGATAGACCAGCCCACCGCGCACCTTGAAGGCACCGATCGGTGTGTGGTTCTCGTGCTTGACCACGACCTCAGTGCCGAGGCGCTCAGCGAGCAGCGGCCAGCCGCGTGCCGGCGTTGCCGGCACCGCCTGCCCCACGATCGCATGTGCGCGCTCGAGCTCCGTCAGGTCGAACATGGCCTCACACCAGCGCCTTGCCGCCGGCGAACGCCTTCGCGGTCGCCTCGTCGTTGGCCTGCTCGGGCAACAGCATCTCGTTGTGCGCCTTGCCGGAGGGGATCATCGGGAAGCAGTTTTCCAGCGCCGCGACGCGGCAGTCGAACAGCACCGGACGCTTGACCGAGATCATCTCCTGGATGGCGCCGTCGAGATCGGACGGCTTGTGCACCTGCAGGCCGACGCCGCCATAGGCCTCCGCGAGCTTGACGAAATCCGGCAGTGCTTCCGAATAGGAATGCGACAGGCGGTTGCCGTGGAGCAGTTGCTGCCACTGGCGCACCATGCCCATGTACTGGTTGTTCAGGATGAAGATCTTGATCGGCAGCTCGTACTGAACAGCCGTCGACATCTCCTGGATCGTCATCTGCACCGAGGCATCGCCCGCGATGTCGATGACCAGGCTGTCCGGATGCGCGACCTGCACGCCGACCGCGGCCGGCAGGCCATAGCCCATGGTGCCGAGACCGCCCGAAGTCATCCAGCGGTGCGGCTCCTCGAAGCCGTAGAACTGCGCTGCCCACATCTGGTGCTGGCCGACTTCGGTCGTGATGTAGGTGTCGCGGCCGCGCGTCGCCTCGAACAGGCTCTGGATCGCATGCTGCGGCAGGATGACGTCGTTGCTCTTCTTGTAATAGAGCGAGTTGCGGGCACGCCACTGCGCGATCTGCTGCCACCACGCCTTGATGTCGGGCTTCTTCGCCTCCGCCTTGAACACCTGCAGGATGTCGCCGAGGATGTTGCCGCAATCGCCGATGATCGGCACGTCGACGCGGATGTTCTTGTTGATCGAGGAAGGATCGATGTCGATGTGGATCTTCTTCGAGTTCGGCGAGAACGCATCGACGCGGCCGGTGATGCGGTCGTCGAAGCGCGCGCCTACGCACAGCATGACGTCGCAATCATGCATCGTCATGTTGGCCTCGTAGGTGCCGTGCATGCCCAGCATGCCGAGCCAGTTCTTGCCCGACGCGGGGTATGCACCCAGGCCCATCAGCGTGGAGGTGATCGGGAAGCCGGTGACCTCGACCAGCTCGCGCAGCAGCTTGGTGGCTTCGGGACCTGAGTTGATCACGCCGCCGCCGCTGTAGATCACCGGGCGCTTGGCGTTGGCGAGCAGCGACACGGCCTTGCGGATCTGCGTCGCATCGCCCTTCACGCGCGGCGCATAGGAACGGTGCACGTCGGACTTGCGCGGCGGATGATAGGTGCCGGTGGCGAACTGCACGTCCTTGGGCACGTCGACCAGCACCGGGCCCGGACGGCCCGTGGTCGCAACGTAGAAGGCCTCGTGCAGCACCTTTGCCAGGTCGTTGACGTCGCGCACCAGCCAATTGTGCTTGGTGCAGGGACGCGTGATGCCGACCGTGTCGCATTCCTGGAACGCGTCGTTGCCGATCAGATGCGTCGGGACCTGGCCGGAGATGCAGACCAGCGGGATCGAGTCCATCAGCGCGTCGGTCAGCGGCGTCACCATGTTGGTGGCGCCGGGGCCGGAGGTCACCAGCGCAACGCCGGGCTTGCCGGTCGAGCGCGCGTAGCCCTCGGCGGCGTGGCCTGCGCCCTGCTCGTGGCGAACCAGGATGTGCTGGACCTCGCTCTGCTGGAAGATCTCGTCATAGATCGGAAGCACCGCGCCGCCGGGATAGCCGAAAATGTCGGTCACGCCATGATCGATGAGCGCGCGGACGATCATCGCGGCGCCGGTCATCTGGTTCGGATCGTGGCTCTTGTCGCTCATTGTCTTGCTCCGGATGCGCTGTTGTCAGCGGCTTCGTTCGTTCTGGGTTCGGGAAATAAAAAAGGCCCCGAAGAGGGACCCTGCACACCGCCTGTCATGTGGATGGCAGCTAGCCACCCCCGGCGGTGTGCCTGGGTACGACGGCGATAAGGAGTTTGGTAATAATGTTACGCATTGCAGGTGCTCGGCATCCCAAAGGTTGCGCGAAACATAACGACCAAAGCCTCGATGTCAAGGCAAAGCGGCCGCTTCCGCACGATTTTGGCAGTGTAGCGGTGTTCCCGGGGTTCGGCGAGAGGTAAATGCGGGAACCCGGGCACAAAAGCGCGTCAATCGGGATCCCGGGCCGCGCTGACAGCCGCCGTGAGCCAGCCCCTCGCCTCCTCCAGCTTCACCCATTCGAACTCAGGCAATTGGTGCCGGAACCAGGTGAACTGCCGCTTGGCGTAGTGACGGGTGTCGGCCCGGCCAATGGTTGCGGCCTGCTCCAGGCTGAGTTCGCCGCGCAGATGCCGGATCAGGGCCGGCACGCCATGGGCCTTCATCGCCGGCAACAGCGGATCGAGGTGCCGGGCGGCGAGCCGTTCGACCTCCTTCAGCGCGCCGGCACCCAGCATGGCGTCGAAGCGCGCGTCGATGCGGGCATAGAGCTCGTCGCGCTCGGGCGCGAGGAACACCGCGCGAAAACTGTCTTTCGGCAGCAGCGGCGGCTGGCCCTCATGATGCCAGTCCAGCAGCGAGCGGCCGGTTGCCTCGACCACTTCGAGCGCGCGCGCGATGCGGGTCCGGTCGCGCAGGTTCAATCGCTCGGCTGCGCGCGGATCGCGGCGCGCGAGTTCCGCGTGCAGCGCCTCGACGCCGTTCCGCTCCAGCCGCGCACGCACGTCCTCGCGCACGTCTGCCGGGATCGGCGGCACCACGGAGAGGCCTGCCGTCAGAGCCTTGAAATAAAGCCCGGTGCCGCCGATGAAGATCGGCAGACGGCCTTCGCTTTGCGCCTCCCCGAGTGCCCTGGCTGCGTCAGCCACCCACGCGCCGGCCGAGAAATTCACCGCCGCATCGACATGGCCATAGAGACGGTGCGGCACGCGCGCTTCCTCGCCATGCGTGGGGCGCGCCGTGATGATGCGCAGGTCACGGTACACCTGCATGGAATCGGCATTGATGACGGTGCCGCCGGCGCTGAGGGCAAGCTCGAGCGCCAGCGCCGACTTGCCGCTGGCGGTCGGGCCTGCGATAAGCACCGCCTTGCCAACATGCTTTCTGCTGACCTGCTCCTCGCTCACGAAAACCTCAAATGTCCCTCGTCGCCACGCTGATCTGCAATCCCGACAATCCCGCCCTCGACTCCACCATCGTCGACGGCGCCCGTGCCGTGCTGCCTCAGGCAGCGCCCGCGCACTGGCTGTTCGACGGGGTCGCGGTCGATATCCCCTTCGGCGCCGACAGTAACCTCGAAGGCGACCGTCACGCCATCGAAGAGCGGCTCCGCGAGCTGCGCGGCGACCTGCCGATCGACATCGTGGTGCAGCCTGTCGGCGTCCGGCGCAAGAAGCTTTTTCTCGCCGACATGGATTCCACCATGATCGGCCAGGAATGCATCGACGAGCTCGCCGACCTGGTCGGGATGAAGGCCCACGTGGCCGCCATCACCGAACGCGCGATGCGCGGCGAGATCGAGTTCGAGCCGGCGCTGCGCGAGCGCGTTGCACTGCTGAAGGACCTCCCCGCCAGCGTGGTCGACGAAGTGCTGGACAAGCGCATCACGCTGACCCCGGGTGGCCGTGAGCTGGTCGCGACCATGCGCAAGCACGGCGCCTATACCTGCCTCGTCTCCGGCGGCTTCACGCTGTTCACGCGCGCGGTCGCCGCCAAGATCGGCTTCCAGGAGAACCGCGCCAACGAGCTCGTCGTGCGCGACGGCAAGTTCACCGGCGAGGTCAAGGAGCCGATTTTGGGCCGCGCGGCCAAGCTCGCGACGCTGGTGGATCTGATGGAATCGTTCGATCTCGATGACATCGACTCCGTCGTGGTCGGCGACGGCGCCAATGATCTTGCGATGATCCAGGCCGCGGGGCTGGGTGTGGCGTATCACGCCAAGCCCGCAGTGGCCGCGGCTGCAGCGGCGCGGATCGATCACGGCGATCTCACCGCGCTGCTTTATGCGCAGGGGTATCGGCGGGACGAGTTCGTGGAGGCGTAGCACGCCGTCTCCTTCGATCTCCCGATCTACTGCCGATGCGGCCCTTTCTACCTGAGGTGATGTGCTGTAGCCTATTCGCTCTTTGTAAACCACATTGCAGGGAGGTCATACGTGCTCATACCGCGTCGTCAATTCCTCGCAGCAGCAATCGGCGCATTTTCAGCCGCCACGAACACGGCCACATTCGCCGCGGTTGCGGACAGTGATGCCCAATTGATTGAAACATGGCTGGGCGCGGCGAAGGTCGTCGGCGATCGCACCGCGATCGGCACGCTCCTGCTCTCGCGCTTCGTGGAGCGCGTCTATTTTCTCATGAAGCCGATCGCCTGGAAGCCGGGCCCGAAGCAGGACCAGCAGCTGCCGTCCATCGAGGTGCCGGTCGGTTTTGTGACGGATTTCGCGAGCGTGCCGAGGGCGTTCTGGTCCGCGCTCCCGCCGGACGGCGAATATACCTATGCAGCCATCTTGCACGACTATCTCTACTGGAACCAGGCGACGGACAGAGCCACTGCGGATCTTGTGCTGAAAGCCGCGATGGAAGATTTCGGCGTGTCGACCACTGACGCATTTCTCGTCTACAACGGCGTCAAGATCGGCGGACAGGGTCCTTGGAACGACAACGCCGCGCTGAAGGCTGCGGGGGAGAAGCGGATATTGAAGGTCTTCCCGACCGATCCGACCACGCGATGGGAGGACTGGAAACGCCGGCCCGACGTGTTCGCGTAAAGCGCGATGACATTTGGATGAATCATCATCGCGCTTTAGGTTGTTGTTTGAGCATGATCTTCTTGGAAAACCGCTGCGCACTTTTCCGGATCATGCCTTAGCTCGCGCGGCGGCGAACAGAGCGTGTGGGCACAGCACACGCCCTAATCATACGCGATCGGAATATGCTGCCAGGCCGGCGATTTCGACGTTTGTGGCGTTTGCCGTCCCGGAGACGCAAGCCGGGGAACGCTGGTAGCGAGCCAGACGCCCAGTTCATCCGTTCTCAGGCTATTGCCCTGGTGGGGCGCGTTGCCTCCGAAGGCATCGACAAGTGCGCTTGTGAAGAACGAGTTTCTCCCCTTGGTGAGCGAAGTCTCGGCTCGATTGGACGAGGCATAGGTCATGACGCGGATCGTCTGCCACGACGACGTTTCGTTGAGAAAGTCGACCGTATCGAGTCCGTTGGCCGCGTAGCACGCATCGACGAACAGGATGAGGCCGCCATTCACCTGCCGCAAAATCTCGAACAGCGAGGCCTTCGAGATTCCGCTTCGCGACGGCTCGCCATCGTAGTCCACGGGCAGCAGGTAGGAGCCGATTCCGCCGGGCAAGTTCTTCCCGTGGCCAGAAAAGTAGACCAGCGCAATGTCCTCGGGAGCCTGCACCTGGTTCTTGAGCCATATCAGCTTTTCGATGATGTTCTGCTTTGTCGCCGGTTCCGGTCCGCGGTCCTTCAGCTTGACCACCTTGATTTTCCCGAATGCCTTGTTCGCCTGCCGATTGAGCAGCAGATCGAAGTCGTCGACATCGTTTCCCGGCGAGGGAAGCGCGAGCGACTTGTCGTCGTAATCGCTGGCGCCGATCAGCACCGCATACAGATTTGGTTTGACGGCCGCGGCGTCCGTCTGCGGCTTCCACCACAGGAGCGTCGATCGCGCCGGCTCGCTCGCGGTATCCCCCGTCTCCGCCACCAGGGATATTTCGACATCGCGGGAGGGGATCTTGACCTTCATCGTTCCGGTAAACTCGCCATCGGAGTTCATGATCCAGAGATCGCTGTTGCTCTGGGCGTTCGCGAGGATGCCGTCGACGAATAGGGTCAGCTTCTTGACCGGAGCACCGGTGGGAGAGCGAATAATGTAGGTCACCGTGATCTCGTTCGACGTGGCAACCGAGCGCGCGCTCGGTGACACGATTCGGGCAACCGGCGGCCGATGCGTGAGCACCTCGCCGGCCGCCGCAGGATCATTGCTTCGCTCTGCCGCGGCAAGAACCCGCTGCACGATATCGGGACGATAGAACGTCTTGCGAAACTGGGAGGCAGGGAAGAAATCCGCGCTTTGGTTCCACGCGCGATTGACGCTCCATCCGATCAGCTCCTCGCCCCCGACCGACGTCGTGAAGTAGCCATCCGGCGTCCAGGCTATCCAGCGGCGATCGGTCCGTTGAACAAACATCGACAGCAGCAGCGTTCCGTCCGACAACCGATACCAGCGCAGCGTTCCGTCACCGCACGCGGCGACGACGAGCCCGCGTTGCCTTGCGATATTGACGCCCCAGACGACCCCAGGTGCCTGGGATTGCCATAGCAACGCACCGCTCTTGTCGTAACTACGCAGAAAGTAATCCGTACCCAGAACGAAACCATCCCTCTCGGGCGTGATGGCCACGGATTGGGATCGCTCACGCGGAGTGAGGTCCAGCGCGTTTCCTTCCAGCCTGGGCGCGGTGGTCGATTTCCAGTTGGTGATCGGCAGGCTCTCGTCGTTAGGCGGAAACAGATCGTCCGGCTTGGTGGGCGAATCCGTCAGTGAGCCGGCCAGCATATCGAGCAGGACGGGATCCTGGCCGCCCGCCCGCAGGCCGAAGCGGACCCGCAATCCATCCTCCGAAACCGTGAAATCGCCTTGCAGCTTGCCGCGCATGTCGGCACCGGCCGATTCAAGCCAAAGCCGGCGCGCTCCGTTCGGATCGACCAGCCCAAACGCAGGGTCAGCGGCAGCCACTGCCACGCCGCTGCCGCAGGGAAACAGATTCGTGACCGCATCGCGTGACCCCGCAATGGTCCGGCGGTCTCCGGTGCCCTTGTTGCCCCATACCTGCAGCACGACGTCCCTTGCGATCGTGAAGCTGCCGCCGGCATACAGAGACTGGCCGTCGGCCGACCATGCGACGCTGCTGAGCGCACCCGTGCCGGCGGGGTCGGCCTCGAGCGGATACAGGCGGTTGAGAGAGGCGGCATCATAGACGTCGATCCGGCCGACGTCCCCATAACCTATGGCAACGAGGCCTTCGGACGGATGCACCGAGATGGAATGCGGTTGCAGGCCCGCAACGATCTGTGCCGTCTTGCGCTCAAACCCGGGTGCATAACGGCGAAGCCTCCGGTCGTAGCCGACCGTGTACAAGGCGCCCTCGCGATCGAACGCCGCACCTGTCGAATCCCTGCCGCCGTACTCCCGATCGTCGAGCGCGAGCTGCCACGACCCAAGCTCCGAGCCCGATCGCCGCCAGACGCGCGCGCCAAGGCCGCCGCGAAACGTCGCAGCAAGGAAGCGCCCGTCCACGGACGCAGTCAGATGTTCGACGACCTGCGGAAACGGCCCGAAGCTCCTGACCATGGACCCGGTCGAGCCGTCGAACAGATAGATGAAATGGTAGCCGGGCGTCCGCGAGAAGCCGCCGGCCGCAATCCACTCGCCCTTCGGCGCCAACGCCACCGCGTAGACCTTGCCGTCGTTTCCCGGACCGATCGGAGGATGCAGCACCTTCATCAGCTTGCCGTCGGGAAGGTGCCAGAGCCGCACTGTCTTGTCCTCCGAACCCGTCACCGCAAGAGAGCAAGACGGGTCGGCAGCGATCCGACGCACGACGGCCGTGTGCATGCCGGCTTCGATTTGCAGGATCGGATCACGCGGCGGCAAGTCCGAGTCCTGGGCCATGCAGGCCCGCGAAGCGCTTGCGCAAAAGACCAGCACGCGGACCAGAGGGCGGATCATGCTCATATCCTCGCGACGATTTCCGAAGCTAAACCCGATCGCGGCGAGGTGTAAACCGCGAGTTGAGTTTGGCGGAAGCCACAGCTAAGATAGGCCGGTGTCGGAATTCATTCCTGACTGCATTTTCTGATGAGACCGATTTCGTCCGTCCTGATATTTCTGGCGGGCTGTTTGCTGCAAGACGCCCGCGGGACTGCGTTCGGCAACGATACCGATCACGCAGCGCGATTTCTTGCGGGCATCGTCACGCCTCACGAACCCTCGCATGCATCGAATCCGCCGGGCTGGTGGTCGGCCTATGCACGCGACATCGAGCGGCGCTGGAACGCGTTCGACGACCAGAAGCTCGCTGCGGCGCGCACGTTCAGCCGGGAGCGTGTCCGATCGCACCATGAACTCGCCTACTACATGTTCGGCGGCCCCGACTTCCCGTTCCTGAATGCCTTCTTTCCGCAGGCGACCACCTATGTCCTGAGCGGTCTCGAAACCGTGGAAGACCCCGCTCAATTGCCGCAACGGTTGTGGACCGGCGCCGGACTGCAACAATTGCGCAAGTCGCTCGACACCTATTTCGATCTAGGCTTCTTCAGGACGGACCAAATGACTCCGCAACAGGGCTTTGCCGGCGTGACGCCGCTGCTGCTGGCTCTCATCGCCAGATCCGGAAACCACATCACCGAGGCAACGGCCCTCGACCTTGGGGACGACGGAATAGCCGTCGACCATCGTCCTTCGTCGACCCCGCTGGGCGGCCTCCGGATATCCTTCATCGACTTCCACGGGAAAGCGAAGACGCTCTACTACTTTCAGGCGGACCTCTCCGACGGCGGCAAGGGATCGGCAGCCCTATGGCAGTTCTGCCGTGCGCTTGGCCACGGCGACAATCTCCTCAAGAGCGCATCCTATCTTCTCCATGAAGATCGATTTTCAACCGCACGTGACTTTCTGCTGGGCCATTCCAGGCTTCTCGTGCAGGACGACAGTGGAATTCCGGTTCGCTTTCTGGACCGCACGAACTGGGAGCTCGGCCTGTTCGGGAAGTATCAGGCGCCGATCGGACGGTTCGAGAAATACTACCAACCCGAGCTGGCTGCGATGCGACAGCCCGGTGGCTTCCGGGCCTACACGTTCGGAACCGGGTACCTGGCGCAGGTTGGAGGATCCAACTACCTGCTCGCGAAGCGGCGAGGTGATCAATGACAATTGACCTGCCCGAAATGTTCAGAGCCAACATGCCGTGCCGGAAGGTGCTTGGTCTCATTGCGGCGAGCATGCTTGGTGCTTGGGCGGCGCTTGCCCCGTCCGCAGCGCAGGCCGCAAGCTGCACGGCCAAATATTCGCCTCTGGGCGGCATCCCGAACATGCCGCCGGTGCGCGAGCAAGTCTGCACATCCGAGGCGGACCACGCCGATCTGAAGGTCTCATTCCTGCGCCTGAGCGAAGCGGTCGCCGGAAGTCTCGCGCGGAAGCAGCCGATCGGCGAGCTGGAGAGCATCCTGAAGGGAATGACGGTCGCCGAGAACGACGTCTTCAAGGCGCTCAAGACGATCTACGACAAGTTCGGACATCAGGTCAGCTATCCGGCCGACAGCGTCAGGCTCGTCCTGAACATCAAGACCGCGCCCCCGGGCGCCGCACCCGGCTGGAAATCGGTCGAGCTGCCACCGGCTCCGCGGCCCGCCAACAGCGCGCAGAAGTTCTGGTCCGTGACGTCGCCGTTCGGGAATTCGTCCGAAGGCGTGTCGATCACGTTGAAGCAGGCGCTGGCGTCGATTCTGAAGACCGATGCCTGGCCCGCAGGCTTCAAGCAGTTCTATATCTGTCGCAGCTCGGAAATCCTCTGCACCCGGAACTGGACCTATCTCGATATGGCCGGTCTCGAACAGATCGAGCGCGACACAGCCGCTGCTGAGCGCGAGGCGAACGGCACTCTCGACCAGGGGACGGGGAGCAATGACACGGTTGCGGCCACCGCCGATGTGGACGCCGATTCCGCCGAATGGCCCTCACCGCAATATCCGGCTAATTTCTCATTCTATCGCTATCTCGGCGCGCAAGGTTGGCCGCGCGAATTTCTCCCGGCGAGCAGCGGCAATGACGAGTGTGGGGGCGGGTATTATTTCAACTATCATCCCCGCCCCCTCGCCCTCGATGTAGCCGTCGTCGAGAACGCTTCGGCCATACCGGTTGCAATGGTCGACATCGTCGGCAGTCGCAGTGAGCAGCAAGGCCTGAGGCAGGCCGAAGCCCTCGATCCGTCCGCCCCGCAGGCACCGCTGTCGCAGCCCGGCGCCACGATTGCGCCACAGGGACGACTCGTCATCCCGCTCAGGATCGTATTTGCAGATCCGGTCCCGGAGTGGCGCACGCCGCGCCGCATCGGCGAAGCACAGGCCATGTACCAGAAGCTGCGGTCGAAACCGCCGCAGAGCATCGCGACGGTAAGGATAGGCAACCTCCGGCCGCAGACCACAGTCAGGAAAAAGTTCGCGAGTTTCGCGGCTCCGGAGCTGCCCGACGTCCGGGACATCCTGTTCGGCCCCGAGATCAGACTGCGGGGCTTGATGATCAAGGCTCCGCTGTCGCTCAACGGCTCCTCATTCGACCTGTTGACCCTGATCGACAACGATCTGGAGCATTACGAAGAGCCCGACATCATCCAGCTCACGCAGCCCACTCCGGGCGGATCCTGCCCGATCCTCTATTCGTTGGTCGATGGCGAATGGATCAGCCATGGCAAGGTGATTCATACAGCGAACGGAGCCGGCAATGTCCAGACCAGCATCGTTCCGGTTGATCCCAGGGCGCGCAGGTTTCGCATTGCAGAGGAAGAGCCGGAGCTCGCCACAATCAAGCGCGTCAGTCTCGCACTCACGCTCAAGGACGGGCGCCGCATCATTCTCGATCCGGCTCCCTTGTCGAACGGAAAGCCCGCGCAAGACGTCCGCGTCCCCGCCTATTCGAGAATGAAGCTCGAATTTGTCGTCCCGCCGGAGCATGCGACCACGGAGATAACCGGCAGCGAGGTCGTGGTCAGCGGATTCTACGAACGCTACAGCAAGGTGGCCGGACGCTGATCCTGCTCACGGAACACGCTTCAAGCGAGGAGGCCTGATCGATGCTCCGAGGGAGCACCTTTGTGAAACGCCGCCTCGCGATGGCGTTGCTGCTCGGGTGGGCAGGCACGGCAAGCTCGCCCCTGATCGCACAGACCATGCGGGAGAACATGCACTTGCCGGCAGACGCCGCGCAGACCCGCTCGATCTCCCCATCGTGGGAGAACGCACGGCCGGACAGTTCGGATGTCAGGCCCAAGGTCGTCGGGGGCGACCCGGCGAAACCGCAGGAGTTTCCCTGGCAAGTTGCATTGATCCTGGCTTCATCGCCGAAAGAGGATCCCTTCCGCGGTGTGTTCTGCGGAGGAACCCTGGTCGCGTCCCGATGGATCCTGACCGCGGCTCACTGCACATACGAGAGCGATCCGCGCAGCGCAACGCTGCCGCCGGTCGAGATGGCTCCCGAGCGGATCGACGTCTACGTCGGATCGATCGATTTTGTCCATGGACAGCGCATCAAGATCACCAGGATCGTGCGCCATCAGTACAATCGGAGAACCAAGGACAACGACCTTGCGTTGCTTGAGCTCTCCACCGAACCATCGGCCGATTACCGAACCGGGATCATCAAGCCGTCGCGGCGAGCTGGACAATTCGCCAGGGTCGTCGGCTGGGGCTCAACCGAAGGCGGCATCCTCCCGCCTGCGTTTCGCAAGAGCGCGGATCACCTGATATCCGCGGAACTCAGCTTCAAGGACTCCTACGAATGCAACAGATTCTATGTCCAGGACCGGCGAAAGAAGCTTTCCGATCTTCTCGTCCTCCAGGGCAAGAGCCAGGATGAGTTGCGTGAGACGCTCGACAAATGGATGCCATTGTCGACGGTGCTGGTGACCGACAACATGTTCTGTGCAGGCACTGATGGCAAACAGGATGCCTGCTTCGGCGACAGCGGAGGTCCGCTTGTCATCAAGTCGCAGGATGGCTACCGCCAGGTCGGCATCGTCTCCTGGGGACCAGACGAGGGATGCGGCCTGACCAACCTGAATGGCGTCTACGTCAATCTCGAAGTCTATCTCGACTGGATGTCCCAGATCATCAACTGACGAGGCGCTCAAAACGGAGATGCGCCGGTCAAATCCGCGCATCTCCGTGAGGATGGGATCAGCCAGCGCCCCTTACTGCACGCTCAGCGCAACAAACCGCAGCTCGCCGTCGGCGTTCGAGACCAGCAGCAGTACGGATTTCTTGCCGTCCTTCTTGAGCTGGTCGACGCGCTTCTGGATGTCGGCGCCACTCGACACCGCCTCCTGCGCGACCTCGACGATGACGTCGCCGGCGGAGAGGCGCTTCTCGGCGGCGTCGGAATTGGCGTCGACATTGGTCACGACGACGCCCTTGACGCTGTCCTTGATCTTGTAGCGCGTGCGCAGATCCTTGCTCAGCGCGGCAAGATCGAGGCCGAGCGCCTTCTGCGTCACCGGCTTCTCGGGCGCGGGCTCGTCGGTCTTCACCGCGGCCTGCACCTTGTCCGGATCCTGCAGACGGCCGAGCGTGACCTTCTTGGTCTCCTCTTGGCCCTTGCGGATGATGACGACGTCGACCTCCTTGCCGACTGCGGTGTCGGCGACGACGCGGGAGAGATCCTTGGGGTCCTTGACGTCCTTGCCGTCGAATTTGACGACGACGTCGCCGGGCTCGATGCCGGCGGGCTTGGCCGGGCCCTTGTCGTCGATGCCCGCGACCAGCGCGCCGCGCGGCGGCTTGATGTTGAGGCTCTCGGCGATCTCGTCGGTGACGCTCTGGATGCGCACGCCGAGCCAGCCGCGGCGCAATTCGCCGAACTGGCGGAGCTGGTCGACGACACCCGCGACCGTCTTCGAGGGCACGGCGAAGCCGATGCCGATCGAGCCGCCCGAGGGCGAGATGATCAGCGTGTTGACGCCGATGACGTCGCCTTCGAGGTTGAACAGCGGACCGCCGGAATTGCCGCGATTGATGGCGGCGTCGGTCTGGATGTAGCTGTCATAGGGCCCCGAGGAAATGTCGCGGTTCTTGGCCGAGACGATGCCCGCGGTGACGGTGCCGCCGAGGCTGAACGGGTTGCCGATCGCGACCACCCAGTCACCGAGGCGCAGCTTGTCGCTGTCGCCGAACTTCACCGCGACCAGCGGCTTCGGCGGCTTGAACTTGAGCACGGCAAGGTCGGTCTTCTTGTCGACGCCGACCAGCTCGGCCTTGATCTTGGTGCCGTCGTTGAGGATGACGTTGATCTCGTCGGCGTCCGCAATGACGTGGTTGTTGGTGACAACGACACCTGATGTGTCGATGATGAAGCCCGAGCCGAGCGAGTTGGTCTTGCGCGGCGGGCCGCTGCCGTTGTCGCCGCCCTTGCTGCCGCCGCCGGGACCCCTGCGGTTCTTGAAGAAGTCGTCGAAGAACTCCTCGAAGGGCGAGCCGGGCGGCAATTGCGGCATCGTGTTGCTGCCACCGCCCTTGGCCTCGACGGTCTGCGAGGTCGAGATGTTGACGACCGCATCGATCACCTTCTCGGCGACGTCGGCGATGCCCTCCGGTCCGCGCGCCTGAGCGGGCATGCCGAACGCGCTGAGAGCACTGATGGCGAGCGCAGCCAGCCCAAATCGCGCACATCGGCGCAAGCGGGACGGGGCAATGATGGCAGCGGTCATTGGTATCTCCAGAGAAAAGGATTCTGCGCCAGACTGCGCTCGAACCGGGGGACGGCGCAAGCGCGGACGTTAACGGGCCTCAAGACCCCGACAATATGGCGAAAACCGGCTTCTCGCCTTCACTTTGGCGTTGGCCGCGCGGCTAAACCGGGCGCCGCATCACCCAGATCAGGATCAGGCCGGCCACGGCCGAGCCGATCCCGACCACCCGGAGGATATTGTCCGGCGTGGCGATGGCGCTCTTCATGGCCTTGCGCATCCAGTTCGGACTTGCCGCGAACATCAGGCCTTCCAGCACAAACAGGATGCCTAGGCCGATGAGGAAGTCGGCGAACGCAATGGACCTCATCGGATGGGAACCTCCCGTTGTGCTGTTCTTGTCTGGACGAAGGGCGGCAGAACTGCCGCCCCCTGTCTAGCTTACGGTTTCGCCGGCGTCTCGGTCGCCGTCTTGCCGGACGGGCTACCGAAATACCGGAAGAAATCCGAGTCCGGCCGCAGCAGGAAGCGGGTGTCGCTCGACTTCAGTCCAGTCTCATAGGCCGTCATCGACCGGTAGAAGGCGAAGAAGTCGGCATCCTTGCTGTAAGCTTCCGCGAACAGCCGGTTGCGCTCGGCATCGCCCGCACCGCGGGTCTGATCAGCCTGCGAATTGGCTTCCGCGATGATCACAGTCGCCTCACGGTCGGCCCTCGACTTGATCTCCTGCGCCCTCTGGCCGCCCTGTGCGCGGAACTCGGCAGCTTCGCGCTCGCGCTCGGTCTTCATGCGCTGGTAGACTGCCTGGCTGTTCTGCTCCGGCAGATCGGCACGGCGGATCCGGACGTCGACGACCTGGATGCCGTAGCCGTCGGCCTCACGATCGAGCTGGTCGCGGATGCGCAGCATCAGCTTCTCGCGATCGTCGCGCACCACGTTGATGAAGGTGACCTCGCCGAGCACGCGGCGCAGCGCCGCGTTCAGGAGCGTGGTGAGCTGGATGTTGGCGGCCTGGATCGAGCCGACGCTCTGATAGAAGCGCAGCGCGTCCTTGATGCGGTAGCGCGCGAAGGCGTCGACCACGAGACGCTTCTGGTCGGACGCGATCGCTTCCTGCGACGGGTTCTCCAGATCGAGGATGCGCTTGTCGATGTTGATCACCGAATTCCACGGCGCCTTGAAGTGCAGGCCGGGATCGGTGACGACGTCGACGGGCTTGCCGAACTGGAGCACGATGGTCTGCTCGGTCTGCTGCACCGTGAACAACGACATGTAGCCGACGATCACGACGATCAGGAGCCCGAGCAGCGTGACGATACCTGTGACCGGAGACCTCATCTTGTGCCTCCGCTCGAGGGCTGACCGGTGGTAGGCGCCCGCTTGGTCGTCAATTCGCTGAGCGGCAGATAGGGCACGACGCCCTGGCCGGAACGGCCGCCATCATAGATGAGCTTGTCCGAGCTGCCGAGCACACGCTCCATCGTCTCCAAATAGATCCGTTCACGCGTCACGTCGGGCGCCTTCTTGTATTCCTCGTACACCTTCAGAAAGCGCGCGCTCTGGCCCTTGGCCTCGGCGATCGCCTGCTCCCTGTAGCCTTCGGCGGCCTGCTGGATCTGCGCCGCCCGTCCACGGGCCTGCGGAACAACCTGATTGGCGTAGGTCTGCGCTTCGTTCTGCAACTGCTCCTGATTGGCGCGCGCAGCCTGGACGTCGCGGAAGGCGTCGATGACCTGGGCAGGCGGGTCAACCTTCTGCATCTGCACCTGGGTGATCTGAATACCCGCGCCGTAGCTGTCGAGGGTCCTCTGGATCAGCTCCTGCACGTTCTGCTCGGTGACGTTGCGCGCGCCGGTCAGGATCGGCTGGATCTGCGATCGGCCGATCACCTCGCGCATCGCGCTTTCGGCGACCGCCTTCACGGTGCCCTCGGGGTTCTGAATGTTGAACAGGAAGTTGCCGACACCGTTGGGCTTGATGCGCCAGAGCACGGTGAAGTCGACGTCGACGATGTTCTCGTCGCCGGTCAGCATCAGGCTCTCTTCCGGCACGTCACGGATGGAGCGGCCGCGCCGCGCCGGATCGTCGATCAGCGTCATGCCGATCGAGAGGGTGTTGACGCGCAGCGCCTTCGGCAGCAGCACGGTCTCGATCGGATAGGGCAGATGATAATTCAGGCCCGGATCGACGGTGCGGACATGCTTGCCGAAGCGCAGCACGACGCCCTGTTCTTCGGACTGAACGCGGAAGAAGCCCGACAGCAGCCAGAACGCGATGATGAGCAGGACGATCAGTGTGATGCCGATGCCGGAGAAATAGCCGCCCGGCATGATCTGCTGGAGGCGGTCCTGGCCACGACGCAGAAGATCTTCCAGATCCGGCGGCCTGGGCCCGACCGGTTGCGGGCCTGTGCCCCATGGTCCCTTCGGACCCGAGCCCCAAGGGCCACCGCCCTGATTCTTCCACGGCATTCGACGCTCTCCTCGGCAGGGTAGACTTGCCCCCGCCCGCTTTGTCCGGTCCGGCTTTATAGGGGACAGGCAGGTCCCTTACAACGCAGCCCTCGCCGTCTTCCGAGCTATGCTCGGGCAAGAAAAAGTCAATGTAAACATTGGAGAAAGCGGTTAATGGGGCGACCGCCGACGATATGTCACATAGGAGAAGCCGGCGCTGTCGTCGGGTCCGGCAGGATGACGAATGCGCGCCGTCTCCTCCCATTCTGCCCTGTCGATGTCGAAATGCGTGTCGCCTTCGGGCCGCGCATGCACTTCGGTGATTTCGAGGCGATCGGCGCGGTCGAGCCATTGCCGATAGATCTCGGCGCCGCCGATCACGGCGATCTCGGCGACCGAACGCCGCAGGGCATCGCCGCGCGCAACCTCGCCGGCATCATCAGACGATGTCGTGACGACGGCCCCCGCGGCGCGATAGTCCGGATCTCGCGTGATGACTATGTTGGTGCGGCCCGGCAACGGCCGGCGCAGGGTCTCAAAGGTCTTGCGGCCCATGATCACGGGCTTGCCGATGGTAAGCGCCTTGAAGCGCGCCATGTCGGATTTCAATCGCCACGGGATCGCATTGCCCGCACCGATGATGCCGTTCTCCGCGATCGCAACGACGAAGACGATCTCCATCAGGATGCGCTCCCCGCAAGTCGCGTCAGTGCAGGTCCAGACACGCGGCACAACGTCCAGTCGTCCATCATGACCGCCCCGAGCGATTTGTAGAACGCGATCGACGGCGCATTCCAGTCGAGCACGGCCCATTGCAGGCGCGACCAGCCGTTGTCGACGCATTCTTTCGCGAGATAGACCAGCAGCGCCTTGCCGAGGCCCTTGCCGCGATGCGACGGCCGCACATACAAATCTTCGAGATAGATGCCGTGGCGGCCGCTGAAGGTGGAGAAGTTCAGGAACCACACCGCGAAGCCGACCGGCTCGCCGTTCCACTCGGCAATCGCACAAAACAGCCTGGGATCGCTGCCGAACAGGGCGTCCGCAATGTCAGCCTCGGTCGCCTCGACCTCGTGCGAGAGCTTTTCGTACTCGGCGAGCTCGCGGACGAAATCGAGGACGAGTCCGGCTTCGCCGGAACGCGCGCGGCGGATGTTCAACGCCATCGGCGCTAGACCGCGACTTCCGCCTTGATATGCGGATGCGGATCGTAGCCGACGAGTTCGAAATCCTCGTAACGGAAGGAGAAGATGTCCTTCACATCGGGGTTGATGCGCATCACCGGCAGCGCACGCGGCGCGCGGGTGAGCTGAAGCCGGGCCTGCTCCAGATGGTTGGAATAGAGATGGGTGTCGCCGAGCGAATGCACGAAGTCGCCGGGCTTCAGGCCCGTGACCTGCGCCACCATCATGGTGAGCAGCGCGTAGGAAGCGATGTTGAAGGGCACGCCGAGGAACACGTCGGCCGAGCGCTGATAGAGCTGGCAGGACAGCTTGCCGTTGGCGACATAGAACTGGAACAGCAGGTGACAGGGCGGCAGCGCCATCTTGTCGACGTCGGCCGGATTCCAGGCGGTGACGATCAGCCGGCGCGAATCCGGGGTGCGCTTGATCATGTCGATGACCTTGGCGATCTGGTCGATGCTGCCGCCGTCCGGCGTCGGCCAGGAGCGCCATTGATGCCCGTAGACCGGGCCGAGATCGCCATTGGCGTCAGCCCATTCGTCCCAGATGGTGACGCCGTTGTCCTTGAGGTATTTGATGTTGGTGTCGCCCTTCAGGAACCACAGCAGCTCATGCACGATCGCCTTCAGCGGCAGCCGCTTGGTGGTCAGCATCGGGAAGCCGGCGGACAGATTGAAGCGCATCTGATGGCCGAACACCGACAGTGTGCCGGTGCCGGTCCGGTCGGTCTTCTCGGCGCCGTCTGAAAGAATCCGCTCGAGCAGGTCCTGATACTGGTGCATGTGCCCAAACCTTTAGAAAGACGGCAGCCTTTGGGGAGGCGGCGAACTTAACGGCCACCCCCGCACTGCGACAGCAGCGATTCGCTGCCTCCACCGATTATACCCCGAAAAGTGGCTGTTCCCGGGGCAAACGAAAAGGGGGCGGAACTTGCGTCCCGCCCCTCGCCTATCGGCTTGAAAGTGCTGGTTAAGTTGCCGGCTTGAGCACCGGGGTCCACTTCGCGATCTCGTTCTTGACGAGGGTCGCCAGCGCCTCCGGCGTCCGGTCCTTGGGCGCCGGGATGACGCTGCCGAGCTCGAGCAGGCGCTTCTTCACGGTCTCGTCGTCGAGCGCCTTGATGGCGGCGGCGTTCAGGCTCGCGATGATCGCGGGCGAAGTTCCCTTCGGCGCGAACATCGCGTTCCAGGCCTGGGCCTGGAACGTCGGCAGGCCGGCTTCGGTCGTGGTCGGCACGTTCGGGAGCGACGGATTACGCTCGGGCGTTGCGATCGCATAGGCTTTGATGGTGCCGGCGTTGATCTGCGGCACCGCGTTGACGATCTGGTCGCACATGTAGTCGACCTGGCCCGCCACCAGCGCGTTCATCGCAGGGCCCGTGCCGTTGAAGGGCACACCGACCGGCTTGACGTCGAGGATCGAGTGCAGGAGCTCGCAGGAGACGTGCGAGACCGAGCCGATTCCGGCATGCGCCGCGTTCACCTTCTCGGCGTTCGCCTTCACATAGGCGACGAACTCCTTCAGATCCTTCGGCGGAAAATCCTTGCGCGCAAGGATCAGGATCGGCGTGCCCGCGAGCAGCGCGATCGGCTCGAAGTCCTTTTCGGGATGATAGGCGAGCTTCGGATAGAGCGGCACGGAGGCGGCATGCGTGCCCATATGCCCGGTGATGAGCGTATAGCCGTCATTGGTCGCCCGCGCCGCGCGGGTGGTCGCGGTGGTCCCACCGGCGCCGACCACGTTCTCGATGATGATGCTCTGGCCGAGCGTCTGCGCCATGTGCGAGGTGACGATGCGCGAGATCACGTCGGTCGGACCGCCGGCCGCGAACGGCACGATCATGGTGATGCCGCGCGTCGGATAGGTCTGCGCCTTGGCCGGTGCGACAAAGGCGCACAGCGATGCGAGCACGGCAGCACATGCGCCGGTAGCGAGCGCGCGAATAGAAGTCATTTCGTTTCCCCCGGGACACACAAAAATGCCGGCCACAAGGGCCGGCATTTTCATTTCACGAAGACATCACACAAGTCGATTCGACTTCCGAATGCGGCGCGCGGACGCAGGGCGCCGCGTGGACGCAGGGCGCCGCGCGCGGCGCGCTCAGTTCTCGGATTCGGTGAACACCTCGTCGCGCTTGGCACGCAGTGTCGGCAACACCGTGAGCACCAGAAGGCCCGCCGCGATCGCCAGCAGCACCGCCGACAGCGGACGCGTCAGGAACACGCTCCAATCGCCGCGCGAGATCAGCAGCGCACGACGCAGGTTCTCTTCCATCAGCGGTCCGAGCACCATGCCGAGCAGCAGCGGCGCCGGCTCGAAATCGTGCTTGATCAGCCAGTAGCCGACCAGCCCGAACACGCCTGCGAGGATGACGTCGACCGGTGCGTTGTTCACCGAGTAGATGCCGATCGCACAGAAGATCACGATCGAGGGGAACATCAGCCGGTAAGGCACGCGCAAGAGGCGCACCCAGATGCCGACCAGCGGCAGGTTGATGATGATCAGCATGAGGTTGCCGATCCACATCGAGGCGATCATGCCCCAGACGAGGTCGGGTTGCTTCTGCATCACCTGCGGACCCGGCACGATGCCATGAATGGTCATCGCGCCCACCATCAGCGCCATCACCGCGTTCGGCGGGATGCCGAGCGTGAGCAACGGGATGAAGGAGGTCTGCGCCGCCGCGTTGTTGGCGCTTTCCGGCGCCGCCACGCCCTCGATCGCGCCGCGGCCGAACCGCGACGGGTTCTTGGCGAGCTTCTTCTCGAGCGTATAAGCCGCGAACGAGGCGATCACCGCGCCGCCGCCGGGCAGAATGCCGAGGATCGAGCCGAGCACGGTGCCGCGCAGGATCGCAGGCGTGGAGTCAACCAGGTCCTTCCTGGTCGGCATCAGGCCGGTGATCTTCTGCTGCACGAGGTCGCGGTTCATCTCGGCGCCGGCGTCGAGATTGCGGATGATTTCGGCGAAGCCGAACACACCCATCGCCACCGTCGCAAAGCCGAGACCGTCGGCGAGCTCCGGAATGTTGAAGGCCATGCGCGAGGCACCGGTCTCGATGTCCGACCCGACCATCGACAGCAGCAGGCCGAACACGATCATCGCGATCGCCTTCAGCACCGAGCCCTTGGCCAGCACGACCGCGAAGATCAGGCCGAGCACCATCAGCGAGAAATATTCGGCCGGACCGAACGCCAGCGCGAGCTTCGTGAGCGGCGCGCCGAGCACCGCGATCAAGACGGTCGCGACGCAGCCTGCGAAGAACGAGCCGATCGCCGCGATCGCCAGCGCCGGCCCGGCACGGCCCTGCTTGGCCATCTGGTGACCGTCGATGGCGGTGACGACCGATGTCGCCTCACCTGGAATATTGACCAGGATCGACGTGGTCGAGCCGCCATATTGCGCGCCGTAATAGATGCCGGCGAGCATGATCAGCGCGCCGACCGGCGGCAGTCCGAAGGTGATCGGCAGCAGCATCGCGACCGTCGCGATCGTGCCGATGCCCGGGAGCACGCCGACCAGCGTGCCGACGAGGGCACCGATCAGGCACATCAGCAGGTTGATCGGAGAGAGCGCGACGACAAAGCCGTGAGCGAGGTTCGCAAAAATATCCATCACGCCCTCACTGGATCAGGAAACGCGGAAACATCGGCATCGGTAGCCCGAGCACGTAGGGAAACAGGACTGCACAGCCCAGCGTCAGACAGGCGCCGACAATGGCGGCCTCCAGCCAGCGCGTCTCGTGCGATCCCGTCGCTGCGATCATGAAGCTCACGAACGCCGTGACCACCAGGCCGAGCGGCCGGATCGCCAGCGCGAAGAACACGATCGCGACCATCACGAACAGCGGCCCGCGCCAGGAATAATGCGACATTCCCGGCCCATCGACCAGAAGGCCGCTCAGGGCGATGCCGGCGGACATCGCGACGAGGAGCGCGCCGAACATCCGCGGCGCGGTGCCCGCGCCGAAGGAGAAGCCGCGCATGCCCTGCAAATCGCTCGAGGCCCACAGCGCGAACAGCGCCAGCGCCATCAGAATGACGCCGCCGACATAGTCCTGCGCAGACCGGATGGTCATGAACAGCGTGACGATCGCCACCGCCAAAATCGGATAGGAGTAGATCAGCACAAGCAGCACATCCGATGACGCCTTCTTGGCATCACCGCTGGCCGCTCCGATTAGCGCTGCAGGAGCGCCCGTGACCAGCGCGGTTGCGTGGCTGATCAGGACGGTGGCCGGGCCGCGTCCGGCGCCCCAGCCGAAAATCGTCCCGATCGACCAGATGAATTCGAAAATCTGTGGCGCTATCGCCAGCAGGCAAAAGCCGATCGCCACCGATGTGTTTCGGGTGGTTGTCGCTGAGTGGCCCATCGTCTCGGCCATGTATGTCTCCTCCGCGACCCGTAAGTCACGAGCACTGTTGTTCTAAATCGGCTGGAAGTGGATCCCCGGCCCGGACCATTGCCTAGCGATTTTCATCACACAATGCCAGCAAAACCAAACAGGCCTCCTACGAGCAGAAGCCAGAGTGGATTGATGCGCGAGACCGACGCGACCACCGCAACCAATGCGGTCAGAAGCAGTGCAACAAACGTACGATCGGTCGACTGGGCCAGGATCAGGGCGCTGGCTGCCATCAATCCGATCGACAGCGGAACCAATGCAGCCTGAATCAAGCTGGGCCAGCGCGATTGGCTGGGCCGGCTCAAGAGACGGCTGACATAATAGGCAAGCAGCGCTGTCGGCAGGCACATCGCGAGCGTTGCGGCCAGCGCGCCGGGGATGCCGGCGACCGCATAGCCGATTAACGTCACGATAAGCACGTTTGGACCTGGTGAGAGTTGTGCGATCGCATAGGCATCGGTGAACTGCTTGTCGGTCATCCAGTGATGCACGTCGACGGCGATACGATGCATCTCCGGCACGGCCGCCGCGGCGCCGCCGACCGCGAACAGCGACATTAGACCAAAGGTGGAGATCAGCGCCCAGATCGGGTTCTCGCTGTTCATGCTGCTACCTTCCGCCGCATCAGATAGGTGACGCCGATGCTGACGGGGATCGCGACCAGCAGCACCGCCTGAAGCGGCAGGCGGAGCACGCCGATGGCCACGAACACCCCGAGCATCAGGATGATCACGACAAAGTCCATTCGCTTGAGCAGCGGCGTCATCATCCGGAGCACCACCGCGATCAGGAGGCCGACCGCCGCGCAGGAGATGCCCGCGAGAATACGTCGCAGCACCTCGACGTCGCCGAACCGGGCATAGACGATCGCGAGCACGGTCATGATCAGTGTCGGCGGCAGCAATAGGCCGGTGAAGGCGGCAACCCCGCCGGCAATCCCGCGCAGGCGCGAGCCGAACACCATCGACAGATTGACGATGTTGGGTCCGGGCAGGAAATGGCAGAGCGCAAAGGTCTCGTTGAACTCGTCCGCCGTCATCCAGCGGTGCTGGTCGACGATGGCGTGCCGGGCAAACACCAGGACGCCGCCGAAACCGGCCAGCGACATCCGGGCGAAGGCCACGAACAGCGCCAGCAAGCCGGGCGGTGGGGCGTGGGCGGCGGGGATATCCGGCTCTTGGACGGCCGGTGCTGAATCCGTGGACATGTCAGGAGCTTAGAATGAGGGCCGCGCCGCGGCCAAGATCGGACCTGTGGCGATCCGGGACCTATCCAAAGGGAACCGTACCCTCTCCGCTCGAAACCTCTGTTTTTTGAAACCTTTGCCCCCTATATTGGGAGTGCCGGTTCGCCGGCTATGGAAATAAACGGTCGTCGCAATAAACCATTCGGACCCGGGGGCGGTACCCGGCGCCTCCACCAAAGCTCATCGGGCTCAAGCCCATCGAAGGTGAGTTTCGGCGGGGGCGAAATAGGATCGACGAGGGCGTAAAGGGCGTGCTTTTTCCCGGTATTGTTCCGCCGTTATCGGGCTACTGCAATAGTTGCCAACGACAACTTTGCTCCGGTTGCTCAGGCTGCGTAACGCAGTTTGAAAGACCACTTTAAAGTCCTAACGGGTTAAGCTCCGTTAGGCGGGGTTCGGAGGCACCTGGCAACAGAAGCCTCCACTTGCCTTCTATTTCCTCCCCGGCGGGGACTCCTGCTGACCCGTCAGGCGCGGTACTATTGCGGCTTGGCGAGTCGGGCCGGCAGGGCCCAACTCCTGGAATGCAACAGGACCACCATGGCGACCGATCATATCCGATACGATGTGCTGGCCCGCGACGCGCTGCGCGGCGTGCTGCGGAAGGTGCTGACCGATGCCGCCTCCCACGGCCTGCCCGGCGAACACCATTTCTTCATCACCTTCGTGTCGAAGGCCGAGGGCGTGAAGCTGTCGTCGCGGCTGCTCGCGCAATATCCGGAAGAGATGACGATCATCCTGCAGCACCAGTTCTGGGACCTGACCGTACTCGAGGATCGTTTCGAGGTCGGCCTGTCCTTCGGCGGCATTCCGGAGCGGCTGGTGGTGCCGTTCAGCGCCATCAAGAGCTTCCTCGATCCGTCCGTGAAATTCGGCCTCCAGTTCGACACCTCCGATGTCGCCGAGGTCGCGCCGGAGACGCTGCCGGCGGCCCCTGCCCCTTCGGCATTGTCGGTGCCCGCGCCCGACACGGAGAAGGCGGAGACCGCGGAAGAGCCGACCCCGCCGAGCCAAGGCGGCGCCGAGGTCGTGCGGCTCGATCGTTTCCGCAAGAAATGATCTAGGTTGGGCGCCAACCGGTCGCGCCCGGCCAAACTCCCTATATAGAGAAGCACATGAAGAGGCCGCGCGGCACCTCGCGCGGCGGAATGGATGTGCTCATGGCCAAAGCTGCCCGCGCGAAGACCTCGTCCCCCGCCACCCGTATCGAGACCGACAGTTTCGGTCCCATCGAAGTCCCCGCCGATCGTTATTGGGGGGCGCAGACCGAGCGCTCGCGCCAGAATTTTCGCATCGGCACCGATCGCATGCCGATCTCGCTGGTGCATGCGCTGGGCATCGTCAAGCTTGCCGCGGCACAGTCCAACCTCGCGCTCGGCCTGCTCGACCAGCGCCGCGCCAATGCGATCATCCGCGCCGCGCGAGAGGTGATCGAAGGCAAGCTCGACGACCATTTCCCGCTTGTCGTATGGCAGACCGGCTCGGGCACCCAGAGCAACATGAATCTCAACGAGGTGATCGCCAACCGCGCCAATAAGCTGCTCGGCGGCGAGCTCGGCGCCAAGAAGCCGGTGCATCCGAACGACCACGTCAACATGAGCCAGTCGTCCAACGATTCGTTTCCGACAGCCATGCACATCGCGGCAGCAAGCCGCATCAATGTCGATCTGGTCCCTGCCCTCACCGAGCTGCTCCGCGCCCTGCGCAAGAAGGAGAAGGCATTCGCGAAGATCGTGAAGATCGGCCGTACCCACACCCAGGATGCGACGCCGCTGACGCTGGGCCAGGAGTTCTCCGGCTATGCCGCGCAGGTCGAGAGCGGCATCGCCCGTCTCAAGGTCGCGGTGAAGGACCTCTATCCCCTGGCTCAGGGCGGCACCGCCGTCGGCACCGGCCTCAATTCGAAGCCGCGCTTTGCAACGTTGTTCGCAAAGCACGTTGCCGGGATTACGAAGCTGCCCTTCACCAGCGCGGCCAACAAATTCGAGGCGCTGGCCTCGAACGATGCCTATGTGCTGGCGCACGGCGCCATCAATTCCGTCGCGACGGGCCTGTTCAAGATCGCCAACGACATCCGCCTGCTCGGCTCGGGCCCGCGCTCGGGGCTCGGCGAGCTGATCCTGCCGGAGAATGAGCCGGGCTCCTCAATCATGCCGGGCAAGGTCAATCCGACGCAGTGCGAGGCGATGACCATGGTGTGCTGCCAGGTGTTCGGCAATCACACGGCCATCACGGTCGCCGGCAGCCAGGGCCATTTCGAGCTCAACGTCTACAAGCCCGTGCTGGCCTACAACATGCTGCACTCGATCCGCCTGATGGCGGACGCGGCGCGCTCCTTCACCGAGCATTGCGTCGACGGCATCCGCGCCGACGAAAAGCGCATCAAGGAGCTGATGCAGCGCTCGCTGATGCTGGTGACGGCGCTCGCCCCGAAGATCGGTTATGATAACGCCGCCAAGGTCGCCAAGACCGCGCATCACAACGGCACCACGCTGAAGGAGGAAGCGCTCCGGCTGGGCTTCGTCTCCGCCGACGAATTCGATCGCCTGGTGCAGCCGGAGAAAATGACCCGGCCCGGGTGAATTCCGAATTCCGATAGTCATCCGTAATGATACGGAGCCCGAGGCCCTATAATTATAAGGTTTCAGGGACGGGATTTGATTACCGTCAATGTTGCAGGGAGGCGGCGTGCTAGGCAGGCCTCTCTGCCCTTGACGGGGCTAATTCATCGTTTGATGGCCCGAGGGCCGATTGACGAGGACAAGCTAATGGCGATCAAGTCTTGTAGGGCGCAGCGCGGCACCCTGTTTCTGAATGTTTCATCCCACCTGGAGAGGATCGGATGATGGAGACGCGGCATGGGGAACGTCATCAACCTGAATCGTTTCCGGAAACGCGCCGAGCGGGAAGCCTCGGCGAAGCAGGCGGACGCCAATCGGGCGAAGTTCGGCCGCACGAAGGCGGAGCGGTCCGCGGAGGAGACCCGCGCGGACAAGGCGAAGACGCATCTGGACCAGCACCAGATCGATCACGAGGATCAGCCATGAAGTCGCCTGTGGTGAAACGATCGATCGTCGTTGCCGGCCACAAGACCAGCGTCAGCCTGGAAGAGGCGTTCTGGAACGGCATGAAGGAGATCTCGGGCCTGCGTAACATGACGCTGTCCGAGCTCGTCGGCGAGATCGACGGCGCCCGCCAGCAGGGTAACCTGTCCTCGGCGATCCGCCTGTTCGTGCTCGACTACTTCAAGAGCCGCGCCATGGCCGCCATCCAGCCGGAAAAGGTCCCGGCCCAGTAGCCGCCGGGGCGTCTTTTCGACGCCCCCCATCAACTGCACTTTAAAATCACTCTAAGGTGCAGTTTCGGCGAGCCCGCGCGCTTGACCTCAATGCCCTGCGTTGAAAATACAGGGCATGACCGACACCCATGATACGCGCCCACACATGCCGCTGGGTCTGGCCTTGCGCGGCTACACCGGCGTCATTCAGCACCTTTCCACCAAGGACGCAGGCTCGGCGCTCTCGGACATCGAGCTCGAGAGCCGGCTGATCGAGCTCGGCTTCGTCGAGGGGGCCCGGGTCGAGGTCCTGCACGAGGGCCTGGTCGGGCGCGACCCCATCGCCGTGCGGGTCGACAACATCACGATCGCGGTGCGCCGTCGCGAAGCCATGGCCATCATCGTCGCCTGAGATGGCGACCGGATATTTGTTTCCATGGAATTACCCCTGCTGCATCTCGCCCTGGTCGGCACGCCCAACAGCGGCAAGACCTCGCTGTTCAATGCGCTGACCGGCAGCCGCCAGAAGGTCGCGAACTATCCGGGCGTCACCGTCGAGCGCAAGGAAGGATTTTTCGTCAGCCCGCAGGGACGCCAGGTCTCGGTGGTCGACCTGCCCGGCACCTATTCGCTGCGCGGCCGCAGCCCGGACGAGGAGATCACCCGCGACTTCGTGCTCGGCAAGGCCTCTGGCGAGACCGTGCCCGACCTCGTGCTGTGCGTGGCCGATTCCACCAATCTGCGCCTGACCATCCGCCTGCTGCTCGAATTGAAGCGCACCGGCCGGCCGATGATCCTCGTCCTCAACATGTTCGACATCGCGAGCCGCCGCGGCATCACGGTCGACGTCGAGCGGCTCGCCAAGGAGCTCGGCGTGCCCGTGGTCACCTCGATCGCGGTGCGCAAGGGCGGCACCGCCGACCTGCTGGCGCTGACCGACGAGATCTCGGCAAAGCTCGCCGCCGAGCCGCGGCAGGAGAACAGCTGGCGCGCGCTCAGCGTCGCCGAGCTGCGCGCCACCCAGCGCGAGGCTGACCGCATCATCGCCGACTGCGTCAGCCTGCCTGCTAGGCCCGACACCTGGACCGCCCGGATCGACGCCGTGGTGCTGCATCCCGTCGGCGGCCTGATCGTGCTGGCGCTGATCCTGTTCGTGATGTTCCAGGCGGTGTTCGCCTGGGCGCAGCCGCTGATGGATCTGCTCAACAACGGCTTCGACGCGCTCGGCGAGTTCGTGCACGCCACCCTGCCCGCGGGCCTCTTCCAGAGCTTCCTTCAGAACGGCGTGATCTCGGGCGTCGGCAGCGTCATTGTGTTCCTGCCGCAGATCATCATCATCTTCCTGTTCATCCTGCTCTTGGAAGATTTCGGCTACATGGCGCGCGCGGCGTTCCTGATGGACCGCATCATGGGCGGCGCCGGCCTGCACGGCCGCGCCTTCATTCCGCTGCTGTCGAGCTTTGCCTGCGCCATTCCCGGCATCATGGCGACGCGCGTGATCGACAACAAGCGCGACCGGCTGACCACCATCCTGATCGCGCCGCTGATGACCTGCTCGGCACGCATCCCGGTCTACACGCTGATCATCTCCGCTTTCATTCCCGCGAAGGACGTCTGGGGCTTCATCAACCTGCAGGGCCTCGTGATGTTCGGGCTCTACGCCACCGGCATCGTCAGCGCGCTTGCCGTCTCGTTCGTGATCAAGTTCTTCATGATCCGCGACTATGCGCCGGCGCCGTTCATGCTGGAGCTGCCGGACTACAAATTGCCGCGCCTGAAATCGGTCGCGATCGGCATCTTCACCCGCGCAAAGATGTTCCTGTACCGCGCCGGCACCACGATCTTCTCGATGATGGTGCTGATCTGGTTCCTGGCCTCGTTCCCGCAGCCGCCCGCCGGCGCGACCGAGCCCGCGATCGATTTCAGCCTGGCTGCGATCATCGGCAAGGCGCTCGAGCCGCTGCTCGCACCCGTCGGCTTCAACTGGCAGATCGCGGTCGCGCTGATCCCCGGCATGGCGGCGCGCGAGGTCGCGGTCGCGGCGCTCGGCACCGTCTATGCGATCGAAGGCGGCAAGGAAGCCGCCGAGCAGATCGGCCAGGTGCTGGCGACGAAATGGTCGCTCGCAACCGCCCTGTCGATGCTGGCCTGGTACATCTTCGCCCCGCAATGTGCGTCCACACTCGCCGTGATCCGGCGCGAGACCGGAAGCTGGGGATGGATGGCCGTCACCTTCACCTACATGCTGGTGCTGGCCTATGCGGCGAGCCTCGTGACGTACAACATCGCGGTCGCACTTGGGGCCGGCTAAGGCCCCCTCAAAACAAAAAACTGCGAAAACAACCCCATGCACAGTAGGCGGGGTCTGTGAAATCAATGACTTACGCGAGTGCTGGAATCACCGGCCGCAGCCTGGATAGAACGAGCGCGCCGGTTGCACCGTCGGGCAAAACAGGAGCATGATGGCATCCTCGGCGGGTGCCCGCGGCACATCATCGGGTATCGTCTCGCCCATCCTCCGGATCGCTCTCCGGCTCCTTGGTCAGCACCGCGTCCGGCTCCTGGATCAGCACAGCCGGTTCGTCATAGCCCTTGCGGCTGCTGTAGAACACCAGCGCCATGAGGCCGATGCCGACGACCAGCGAGAACACCACGCCGAGCACCAGCGCGACATAGCCGGCCTCCGGCACGTCGTGATCCGTCCTGAACCAGCCGAGATAGCCAAGCGCGCCGGCGCCGACGAGCATGGCGCACAGCACCGCGATGACGAGCCATCCGGCGAGCTTGGAGTCGCGGGGGCTGGACGGTGTCGGTGACTCGTTGGTGGTGCTCATCGACTTCTCCCGACGGTCCGCATCAGGGGGCGCTCGTCGCCTTGGCGGCGATCGCCTTCAACGCGCCCGACATCGCCTCGACCGGAGCCTTGGCGGCATCGCCGAGGCCGTGCCGGTGCGTGAGATAGGCTGGATCGTTGTAGCTGAGCCATGTCGCGCCCTGCTCGTCCTGCCAGACCAGCGCCTTCAGCGGCAAGTCGATCCCGATGGTCTGGGCCTGTTGCATCAACGGCGTGCCGCCCTTGGCGTTGCCGAAGATGATGAGATCGGTCGGCCGCAGCGGCAGGCCCACCGCAGCGGCGCCCGCGGCGTGATCGATATGGGCAAACACGGTGAGACCCTTGGCCTTCACTTCCGCTTCCAGCCGCTTCATCGTGTCTTCCGGTCCAAAGCTGCTCTTGATGGTAATCAGTCCGTCTGCGGCCATCGCTTGCGTCTCCCATGAACATGTCGCTGCAACCAGAGCGAGGATTGTGACCAGTGCCGAAAGCCTCATGACCACGCGCTCACTTCTTACGGAATAATTTCGCCGGGTCGAACTCCGGTTCCGGAATGAAGCCGTCGCGATTGGGCATCTTGATCTTCGGCAGGCTGTCCTTGTCGACCTTGCCGTCGGCAGGAACGATGCCGTTGAGGCTCAGTATGTAGGCGGTGACGGCATAGGTCTCATCGGTGCTGAGCGAGCCCGGCGTCGGATACGGCATCGCGCGATGGATGTAGTCGAACAAGGTCGTCGCATAAGGCCAGAAGCTGCCGACGGTCTTGACCGGCATGTTGGAGGCAAGCGTACCCTGTCCGCCGGCGAGACGATCCTTGATGCCCCCCTGGCCGTTGTCGCCATGACAGGCCGCGCAATAGTCTGAGAACACCTGCTTGCCTTGCGCCGCTGTGCCGCCACCATCAGGCAGGCCCTTGCCGTCGGGGCTGACATCGATGTCCCACAGCTTGATCTCCTGCGGCGTTGCGGGGCGGCCGAAATCGAACGCCAGAGCGGGTGCGGCGAGCAATCCGGCGGCGACGATACCGGCAAAAAGCAACTTGTCATGCGAGGACATTGCGGACCCTCCCGGCCTCGTCGATGCTCCAGGTCTGCTGGGCATTGTAGTGAAACAGCGCGTTGGTCCCCATCGCGGCGATGAAGGTCTGCCGGTCCGGTTGAACGTTGCGTTGCTCGTCGGTCGAGCGGCTCACGATCTTGGTCGGCTTGCCGTCCCACACCCAATCCATCTGGAAGCGCACCTGGGCCTTGGAGAGGACGGGCTGGCTCAGTTGCGCCTGCTTCCATGTTTTGGCGCCGTCGGTCGAGATCTCGACCTTGGCGATCTTGCCGTGGCCGCTCCAGGCAAGGCCGGAGATGCGGTTGTAGCCCGGCTGGATCTGCATCATGCCGGAGGGCTGGGTGATGACCGAATTGGTTTCCATCCGGAGCTGGAATTGCCGCGCCTTGCCGTTCGCGAGCAACTGCGTGTAGCGCGCCGTCTCCCAGCGCGTCATCCAGGGCGCGTTGCCGAACTTGAGACGGCGCAGCCATTTGATGTTGAGGTTGCCCTCGAAGCCCGGCATCACCAGCCGCATCGGAAAGCCGTGAGCGGGCCGCAGCGGCTCGCCGTTCTGCCCGTAGGCGACGAAAGCCTCGCTCACGATCTCGTCGGTGAGCGGAATGCTGCGATCGACACCCGCGCCGTCGCCGCCCTCCGCAAGCATCCAGCTCGCCCCCTTGTCCCTGGCGACGAGGTCGATCAGGAACTTGAGCGGCACGCCGGTCCACTCGTTGGTGCTGACGAGGCCGTGGGTATTCTGCACCGTCACGTCGGGGTCGGCCTTCTTCCAGTTCTCCCAGCCGTTGCCGGTGCATTCGATGAAGACCACGCGCGTGACCGACGGCATCCGCTTCAAATCGTCCACGCTGAACACCAGCGGCTTCTGCACCATGCCGTGGATCAGCAACCTGTGCTGCGCGGGATCGATATCCGGCACACCCGAATGGCTCCGCTCGTAATGCAGGTCGGTCGGCGTGATGTTGCCGACGAGCTTCTGATGCGGCGTCTTGGAGTTGATGGCGTCGCCGGGATCGACGTTGCGCTTGCCCGGCGTGGCCTCGGGGATGCGATCCAGCTTTGCAAACCGGGATCGCTCACTGTGTGCGCTCAGGTCGGCGCCGGGCCCGCGATCAGGCACGTCGGCCAACGACTCGGCTCTCGCCGCCTCGGTCGAAACCGCGGCAACGATGCCGGTCGAAAGGCCTCCCACGAAGCCACGGCGCGACATATTCGCGGGCCGTGGCAACACTTCGATTGGCGCCTTGGATGTCATGTCATCTCCCGTCGACATCGTGCTTTTTTGAAAATCTCCGCCGCTGTCGTGCCGCCACATTTAGCGAACACGGCGGCGATTGCTCGTTAGGTTGTGTTAGAAACAATGAGCCTCGTGCGCATGATCGCTCAGGCGGCCCTGAAGGCCTCGTGCGCACGCGTCGAATAGACCAGCGCGGCGCCGGCATTGACCGAGATCGCGGCGCCGAGTGCCTCGGCGACCTCGCCTTCCGTCGCGCCATGCTTCTTCGCTTCAGCGGCATGGACGGTGATACAGCCATCGCAGCGCAAGGTGATTGCAGCCGCCAGCGCGATCAACTCGCGGGTCTTGGCATTGAGGTGACCGGTCTTCGAGCCCGCGCCGTTGAGCATTGCGTAGCCCTTCACCGTATCCGGCGTCAGCTTTCCGATTTCGCCGACGCCGGCCACAACCTGGCGGCGGTAATTGTTCCAGTCGAGCATGGACATTCTACTCTCCGTGTCTTGATCGCTATGATCTAGAAGCGCTTGCAGCCGCGAGGTATGGCCAGGCGGCTCGCAGTCATGTCCGGGCGGATCAAGGAGCACGAATGTCGGGGGCGGAAGCCGCGGAATTGTTGAAGGCGATGGTGCCGCTGCTCAGAATCCGGCCGGTGATCGACGATTCCTGTCGATTTGGCGGCAGTTGGGAATCGCTTCACGCGCCGAACGGCCGGGGCTGGGCGCAATTCCACATGGTCACGCGCGGCTCGTGCGTGGTCGAAAGGCCGGGCCTGGGCTCGCAGCGGTTGAACGCCGGCGACATTCTGCTCTTGCCGCACGGAGACAGCCATTTGGTCCGCAGCCAGACCGGCGGCGTTGCGGCGCGGATCGCGAGCGACGTCCGGAACGGGGTTCGACAACGCACGACGGTCGACGCCCAGATCGACACCGAATTCCTATGTGGCCGGTTCCTGTTCGAGACAGCGGACGGAAACCCGCTGATCGCAGCGCTTCCCGATGAAATCGTCCTCCGCACCGCAGGAGAGCCGTTACTGGAAAGGTTCCGGCGACTGCTGATCGATATTCGTGACGAGCTGGATGCAGGCAGGGTCGGATCGGACACGATCGCGGCCGATCTGGCGAGGGCCTTGTTCGTCATGATGCTCCGCGACCATCTTGCGGACGATGCTGCCGGGAATCATACGGTTTCGCTATTGCGGGACCGCACGACGGCCCGTGTCGTGTCGGCAATCCTCAACGATCTTTCCAGGGACTGGACGCTCGACGAGATGGCGACTGTTGCAATCACCTCCCGCGCGAGCCTGGTCCGCGCCTTTCGAAAGCACGCAGGGATGGCGCCGATGACGTTCCTGTCCGATTTGAGATTGACGGTTGCGCGCCAACGTCTGGCCGGCACTTCCGACTCCATTGCCAGGATCGCAGGCGAGGTCGGCTATGCATCCGAAGGCGCCCTCAGCAAGGCCGTTATGCGCAAATACGGCCTGCGGCCCGGCGCGCTGCGAATGGCGGAGCAATAGCTGCCGCCGGACCTGTGGCTCCGGCCCAGTTGACGCTGCTGGTCCTCGACACCTGCGAGCATCTGATCGAAGCGATCGCCCGATGGCACGCGCGGTTTCGCCTCCACGCGAAGCCGCCGGCGCGCGCGCCACAGGCAGCCACAGCGCTGATATAGATCAGCCTTGGACCAGGGCTATGCTCACCGTGCCGCGGCCCGACATCGGGAGGCAGAATGCGCAACTTCATTGTGGGTCTGATTGTTGTTGCGCTCGCTTTTGCGGTTGAGCCGGCCGGAGCCGCCGACGGACCACCCGTGTTCGATATCGCCGGAAACTGCAGCATGGAGACGGCGGGATCCGGCATGGGGAGGAATTGCACGATCGACAAGGACCAACTGACCCGACGCTGGTCTTCGTTCAGCGCGCGACAGAAACAAGAGTGCATCGGCGAGACCACCGCTGGCGGCGACGAGACAAGCTACGTCGAACTTTTGACCTGCCTCGAAATGTATTCGGGGCAATTCGGAGACAAGAAATGAGCCGCGCTGGCGTCATGTCGGCTTGTCCCGACGCAAGACGCCGGTTGACGTGCACCCCGACTGGTTTTCGCCACATCAACTCGCGTGACTGGTGACAAAGCGGCCAGCGTCGATGACGTGTCCACCGCAAGCACACCGGATCGATCAGTCCACGGCCTAGCGCGGATACCACTGACTGCCAGGATCGCGCTGATACGCGAAGGCGTAGCTCGGATCGATGCCGCAATACGCGTTGGTCCCTGAAGCGGTTGCCATGCACTGCTCATAGGTCGCGAATTGGCAATTGCCTGGGTATCCCCAAATCCGCCCTTGCAAGCAGTAGCGCACAGGAACGCTCGGGGCGATGTAGCCATGGCGATACTGGCGTTGCCCCGCGGACGAGGTCGAGGCCGTCGACACCAGAATTAAGCTGGCCGATATGATTGCGAAGAGCAGGCGCGTCATGTCGATCTCCTGAATTCAGATCCGTCGGTTGCTATGCGCGAATCCGCCTAATGCCGTCGCCCCCTTGGGTGCGAGCCAGCCTACCCGCCAGGTTGATCTACATCAACGTGATCGGCCCTGCGAGGAGCAGGTTGTAGTCGGCGCAGGGAAAGCGGCTCATCCCGCAAACGCAAAGGGGAGGATCATCATGACTCCGAGACAGCGCTTTTCGATCAAGTCCATGACGGTTTCAGGCATCGCCGCCAGCGCCCTGCTGGGGCTTGCCGGCGTCACGCTCAATCCGTCCCCGGCCGCCGCGGTCTATTGCCAATACGTCGACTACCCCGTCGGTTGCGTTGCGAGAGCCGGCGTCGTGCTGAGGCCCAGGCCCGTCGCACGTGCCGCGGTCCGCCACAATGCCGGCGGCAACGCCAATGGCGGCGTCAATCGCATTGGCGCAGGGCGCTAAAGGTCTGGCTTGAGGGTCACGTGCTTACCGACATACGATGAGGCTGGTGGTTGACACGTTGCGTCAATGCCCCGAAGCTGCGCGGCAGTCCCGGTTGAGTTGCTCGCAGCTTCGCATTCCACACTCAAATGACTTGAATCGGGACGTCGTCGCTGGGCCCATTGTGGGGGGCACGGAGCGACTGAGATGCCGTTGTTGGCGTATTTCTGGAAGGTCGGCGCGGCGATACTCGCGCTCCTCTTCGTTGCGGACTTCTGTCTGCCCAAAGCGCCGGTTACCGAGAAGACAGCCGGGGACCGGCCGGCGATCCTCATTCACTCGGATCGCAAATGGCCCGAGCGCGTGGTCCTCGATACCAGCACGCAGGTCGTCGTCGCGGCTGCACCCGCAGTTTCGACCTCGCAGGGCGCCGCTCCTCCCGACCGCGCAGAACCGCCCGTCATCCGGGCAGAGACGCCAGCGGTTGGCAACGCACTCGCCATGGCGCAGAGGGAAGCGCCGCCGCGCGACGTCGTCGATCACAAACGATCGCGCAAGACCCAACACGTTGCGGCGCGATCGAAGCGGCACGCGCCGCCGCAGATGCTTCTGGCGGCGCGGCCGGGACAGTTCGGGTGGTTTGGCTACAGGTATTGGTAGTCCGCGGCTCGAATGCTCGTGGTGGCAAGGACTGTCACAGACAAAGGGAGGCGGCGCGCGGCCGCCTCCGGTCTCGCGTCCTATTGGCAAACATACATGATGCCGTCGCCGCCCTTGACCAGCGTACCCGGCGTGCAACCGATACCGTTGCGGAGGGCATAGTCGGCCCAACCGCTATAGCCATAGACCCATGGGCCTCCGGCGTAATAGGCACGCACCGCGTACCAGGGCAGGCCGGTCTGGTCGGCGATGTAACCACCATGATAGAGCGGCCCGACATAGAGCCGGTCTCGTGCCTCGGCGCCGCTGATCGAAAGCATCGAGGTTGCGCACGCGAACGCGGCAGCCGCCACAGTCAATCGCTTTGCATCCATATTCGCCTCCGTAAGCTGGTGAAATCCAGCATCCGGAGCATCGGAAGCTGCCGGGCGCGCATGTTGCGCTAGATCAAACTGCGGCTCCTTCCCTCACGGGCATATCCGCTTCATCGCGCCGCACCCGAGCGGGTCGACAACCAACGGCGAACGCGTGAGAGGCAGGTGGCGATAAGGGACCGGCTGCGGTTGAGCCTCAACGATTGGCTCCTCACGCTGCCGACGGTCCTGCTGATTTTAATCGTATTCGTTCTTACGCCCATGCAGGCGACAGGGTTCTTCGCGCTTCACGCCGGAGCGATCACCATCCTGCTGGCGGTCATGGCAGGCATGGCCATGATCTCGAAGGGCAAGACCGCGATCCTCATGATCGTGCTCTCGCTTCTCGTCAGTCTTCCTCGAGCGCTATTACTATTCGTAGCCTTACAATCTGCATGTCCCGGCCGCAGCCCGGCTGGCGATCGCGGCGACACTCGGCGTCGTGGTCACGAGAGCGGTGTTCGGCCGGGGCCACGTCAGCTACCACCGGATCGTCGGCGCCGTGCTGGTCCATCTGCTGATTCAGTCGGATTTGCTGCGTATTCACGTTTTTGGGCTTATCTATCGACGGAGCATTCAAGGGGATCGAGTTCGGGAATGACCGCTCGCTCGCGAGCAAGGTTTTCTGCCTCAGCTTCGCGACGTTGACGACCACCGGATACGGCGACATCGTCCCCGTCCGTCCCTGGGCAAGAAGTCTTTGCAACGCGGAGGCCGTGATCGGGCAACTCACGCTCGAATTCGGCGAGCCAAACAATACGCGGATCGATGATGCGTTGCCGAATGCAGCTCTGTCCTGTCCGTTGGGACAATGAACCTTAGGACGATAGTCATCGGTTTCGCTTTCGAACAAGCTTCGCGTCAGCAAGAACGAGGCGGCGCGACGCCACCCCGGTGTCACACGCGCTGCGACTGACAAGCCCGATCGCCATGGGCTTGAGGAGTTGGTCCGATGCTGATGCACATGACCTCGGCCTCCCTGCCCCGCCCGCATTCTCTCAGCGAACTCGGAATGACCGCGGACTCGGATCCGATGGTCAGCCTGAGCGAGTTCACCTACCGGCGCGGCAGCGAGATCTACGGCGAGAAGGAGCCCGCAAGATATGTCTACCAGGTCAAGTCGGGCACGGTGCGAAGCTACAAGCTGCTGCCCGACGGACGCCGGCAGATCAGCGCATTTCATGTCCCCGGAGACATCTTCGGACTGACGAACGGCGGCATCCATCGTTTCACCACGGAAGCGGTGGTGGACACGACCGTGCGGCTGATCAGGCAAGAGAGCCTCGAAGCCGTTGCCGGGAGCGACGGCACCCTGACCAGAAGCCTGCTCTACATGACCACGATGAACCTGCGGCATGCCGAGGACCACATGCTCCTGCTTGGACGCAAGACGTCGATGGAGCGGGTTGCCGCGTTCCTGATCGAGATGGACCGGCGGCTAACCGCCGCAGGCGTGCTTGCCCTGCCGATGACACGGCGTGACATCGCGGACTATCTCGGCCTCACGCTCGAGACTGTCTCGCGGTCGCTGTCGCATCTGCGCGAGCTCGGCATCCTCGGCTTCATCGACAACAACCAGCGTCACATCGTGCTGCTCGACAGGAAGCAGCTGGCCGCGCTCGACCGCAGGAACTGACGCCGGACGTCCTCGCGTTCTCTTCAACTTCGCATGAAAAAGGCCCCGGTCGATGCCGGGGCCTCAGTTCACCGGGAAGACTCTGGATCAATAGCGAGCCGCGTACGGCGCACCGTAACCGCCGAAGCGGTAGTTCAACCGAACCGTGATCATGTCGATATCCTGGGTGACGCCGCTGCCCGTGAGGGTGACACCACCGGGGGTAACCACGCCTGCGAAGCCGGCGCTATCACGCCCCATCCAGAGATGGTCGTATTCGATACCGGCCGTCCAGTTCGGCGAGAAGCCATATTCCCAGCCGACACCCAGGGCACCGCCCCAGCGCGTGTGACCTGCCGAGGCAAGGCCAACACCGGTGACGTTGTTGAAGATGTCGAAGCGATTGCGCGTCACGGCGGCGCCGCCCTTCAGGTAGAGCAGCGAGGCGTTCCATGCCCAGCCCACCTGGGCCGTGAACAGCCCGATCGCATCGGTCTTGCCCGTGGTCGAGATCAACGGATCGATCAGGCTGACGCGCGTGTTCTTGAGCTCGGCCCAATCGCCCTGCGCTTCCAGGCCGAGCACGAATTGATTGGTCTGCCAGCGATACCCGATCTGTCCGCCCGCGAGGCCGCCGGAGCGATCGGCGCAACCACTTCCGACTCTCCCTGCGGGCGTCAAGAAATCGACGCAGCCGTGGCTCTGCCCCCAGCCTCCGTTGGCGCCAATGTAAAATCCGGTCCAGTTGTAAACCGCCACGACGGGTGCCGGCGGCGGCGCCTTGACCGCCATATCGGCCGCCATGGCGGGAGCCGCCATGCTCAGCGCCGCGAGGCCGATCGCCGCGATTGAAAGCTTCTTCATTGTTTCGTCCCCTTTGCTCAAATCTTCTTCCGTCAGAAACGAGGCCTTATGCAGGCTGGCGTGCATAAATACCGCGAACATCCTGGAGTTTATGCGCGAGGGGATTTTTGGCCCGTATCAAAATGGCAACACTCTAGCTGGATCGCTGTGCACAGCAGAGTGCTTAGTCGCTATCTGAAGTGCCGGGCGCCGCAGCGCTGTCCTGGTCGTCGGCAAGCCACGCGTTGATGCCCGAGGATGGGATCAGCCGCTTCGGCAGATGCGGGTTGATCGTGCCTGCAAAGAGGGCGAGGCCCTCATCGCGCTTGGCACGCGCGAACAGCTTCGCTTCCTGCTCCGTCGCAAAGGTCTTCGTCTCACGCGGACTGCGTTGTCGCGGCAGAATGCCTCGCCGTTGCACTTCGAAGGTGACGTACCAGGTCGGACTCATTTCGCACACCAACTTGTCACCAGCCCCTGGAGTCGGGTTGTGGGGTGGTTGTCATGCGCGGGCTTGATTCAGATCAAGCAGCGGTTGATGCGCCGGGGGACGAACCGCGCCGGTTGACCCGCCGGGCAGAACAGCGCAACAACGAGATGAGATCGCCAGCAGTTCCAAAGCGACGAACTACTTCCATGGACCAATTCAGCACGGACAGACTGACCGCCGAAAAACTCAATGAAAGCCATCTCGCCGACCTCGTCGCACTGCATCTCGATGCCGAGGTGTCGCGCTATCTCGGCGGCGTGCGCTCGGCGGAGGCGACGAAGACCTATCTCGACGTCAACATGGCCCATTGGGATCGGCACGGTTTCGGGCTGTGGGTGCTCCGGACCAAGGAAGGCGCCTTCGCCGGGCGGGCGGGCATCCGGCATCTCCTCGTGGATGACGTCGACGAGATCGAGATCGCCTACACGTTCAGGCGCGATGTCTGGGGCCGGGGACTTGCCAGCGAGATCGCGACCACACTGACGGAGATCGGGCTGTCGCAGCTCGCGCTGCCGTCCCTGATCGGCCTGGTGTTCGTCGCGCACGGGGCGTCGCGCCGCGTGCTGGAGAAGGCGAACTACGTGCTGGAGAAGAGCACGACGCATCGCGGCGAAGACGTCGTGATCTACCGTATCCGACGGTGACAGCCCACCGCTCGTAGAGCCTGAGAGCCATTTCCAGATTCGACATCAAGGGGCGTTGGCGGCCCCTGATGTGGGAGGCGAGCGGCGTGGGGCGGACGGGTATGGTTCTGCGGTCTATGCTTTTGCGAGTTGGTGTCC